>Ga0268276_1001137_pt1 | contig 27583 bp, 11 predicted proteins | sample saktaG_4_FD_190145 | JGI IMG/M metagenome (GOLD analysis project Ga0268276, IMG submission 190145) | Saline water microbial communities from Sakinaw Lake, British Columbia, Canada - sak_2010_1_5_45m | ecosystem: Environmental > Aquatic > Non-marine Saline and Alkaline > Saline ...
TTGAGAATAAAGCAAAAGCCCTGCAATTTGAAAAGTATCTTAAGTCCGGATCAGGATTTGCCATTGCCAGAAAAAGACTAGTATAGCTCCAGTATTTCTACCCCACAAGCTGTTTAGGAAAACCTCTTAAATTCATCCTGGGCTGTATACGGAGAGGCTGGCCCTACGAAGCACCGTGTCTATTTCTTATAGATTGCGAAGTAGGGGTATGCCCCGCCTTCGCAATCACTTCGTAATAGATGCAGTGCTTCGTAGGGCAGGCCTCGTGGAATTTGACTGCCCGTCCTTAGCGGAGACGCTTTCCTCAAAAAGATCGATCAGGTATTGTTGTTGGTAATACATTAACATGCTATACTTAATCGGTTAAAAGGTATATGTTTCATATTTTTAGCCTGTTTCTATAACTGGAATAATTTAGATGATGCTTTGTAAAAAAATCGTCATATTAAATTGACCTTTCATCCTTTCCCGCGCGCAGGGTTTTATTTTGTTTTAACCGTTATAACAGAAAGAGGTAGCGCGATGAAGAAGATATTTTTCGCGATCATAATATTTGCAATGGTCTGTTCGCTTTCAGCGACCGCGTTCGCTGCCAGCAGTTCATGGATAGGCGGTGGCGGTGATGATGCTTGGGCTACTGCGGGGAACTGGAACCCAGGACCAGCACCAGCCACAGGCGAGACGGCAACATTCGACGCGGCGAGTCTCGGTGGAACCACGATTGATCTCGCCGGTCAAACGGTCAACATTGTCCAGTTCAATAATGCGGCTACCGACGCTTACACTATTGGGGCGGGTGGGGCGGGAGTTGATGCACTTAATTTGAACAATGGCGGTGCTATAACAATGACTATTGCCAACACAAAAAATCAGTTATTCAACACGAAGTTAGTTCTCGGTACGAATGGCACGACTCAGATCTTTACCTTCACCAATAATTCGGTGGGAAATACATTGACGGTTGCGGGTAGCATTACCGGCTCAGCAGGGGTGGGCGTCAAGACCTTGGCTGTCACTGGAACAGATGATGTTCTTCTTACCACCGGCGTTATCGGCAATGGCGGAGGCGGCGGCACCGTGGCCGTGACGAAGGGCGGCGCAGGCGCGCTTACTCTGAGTGGCAACAACACCTACAGTGGCGGCGCTACTCTTAACGCGGGCACGATTAACATTAACAACGCAGGCGCTCTCGGCACAGGCTCGATTACCTTACAGGGCGCGCCAGCGGTCATCACGATTGACAACACCAGCGGCGCCGCGATCACGAACGCGAATAACAACGCGATTACCATGAATAACGATCTCGTCTTTACAGGTACCAATGACCTAAATATGGGCACAGGCGCGATGACGTTGGGTGGCGTAGGGGGAAAGTGCACGGTCAACGGAGGCACACTGACCATCGGCGGAATTATTGGAGGTGTTGGCGCTGGCGTAGAAAAGCTCGGTCCAGGCACTCTTGTTTTCGGTGGCGCGAATATCTACACCGGTGTAACGACGATTACCGCCGGTACGCTGCGGATCACTAACGCGAATGCTCTCGCCGGCGGAGGTAACGTTTTAAATAACAATACCGGTACACTGGATATTGGTACGAACAATGCTGTCGTTGGTGCTGGTGGTTATACACAGGGCGCGAATGCGACGCTAGCCCTCACCGCGAACTCTTCTTCGGCTTTTGGCAATATCACATCCGGTGGTAATAACACATTGACTGCCGTAGGTGCGGTCAATGTTACCGTAGGTGGTTATATCCCTAACGGCGCGACGCTCGCTATTCTAAACGGCGCCACTGGCGGTTCAGCATACGGCGCTGCTGTTATCACATCGAGCAACCCTTATGTTAATTTCACGGGCTCGAGCGCAGGCGGCGTATATACTTTGACCGCGATCCGTTTCGGAACCAACAGCTTTAGCGGAGCCGGTGCCACGGTCAATTCCAACGCCGCCGCTGTCGGAGGCGTTCTTGATAATGTCACTAATTCGTCCGCAGATATGTTCACTGTCCTTACCGCTCTCGGCAATTCAACGCAGAGTCAGGTTGCGACTTCTGAAAACTCTATGATCCCCACCACTGACGGCGCGGTAACTCAATCATCAACAGCGATGTTAAATAATTTTGTCAATAATTTGTCATCGCATCTTGAAAATACACGCACAACAGGCGTTGCTACCGGTATTGCCACAGGCGATGATTGTCTTAATGGCATCGATATCTGGGCTCAAGGCCTAGGCGATTATGCCCATCAGGATCCAAGGGGCTCAAGTAACGGTTATAATGCGACATCATGGGGTATATCGGGCGGAGCAGATAAGGCGTTCTATAATGATTCTGTCCGTGTAGGACTTGGCTCAGGCTACGGCCAGACCTTTGTCCGGTCAAAGGACTCTTCCGGCAGGACTGATATCGACAGCATACCAGCTACCATATATTGCGATTATATAAATAACAACCTTCCCTTCTATATTGATGCAGCATTTACATTTGTATATAACATGTATACCGGTTCTCGCCAGGTTACAGCCGGCCCTACAATAACACGTACCGCTAACGCAGACTATAATGGGCAGCAGTATTCAGGTTATATTGAAGGCGGCTACTCTTTCTTCTATAAGAAACTAAGTTTGACGCCTCTAGCTTCGTTCCAATACGCACATCTTCATACCGGAAGCTATACTGAAACAAACGCCGATGCGCTTAACTTAAACGTCAAGGCCCAGGATTATGATATGGCCCAGACGGGGCTTGGAGGGAAACTCGCTTGTCCCTTTGATAATAAATACGGAACTCTATCTCCGGATCTTCATTTTAAATGGCTCTATGATTGGGTAGGCGATAACCAGGCAACTACAGCAAGCTTTGCGGGTGGTGGCACATCATTCGGAACAACCGGGTTTAATCCCGCTCAATCAGCTTATGATTTTGGCGTAAAACTTGAATTTAAGACAAAATACAATATCACCATTGGCTTAGACTACGACTTCCTTTTCAAAGCAGATTACTATGAGCATTATGGCATGGTGGATGTTAAATATAGCTTCTAACATATTGCAAAATATTACAATAAAACTCTCGCGTTACATTAGTGCGAGAGTTTTATGTTTTGCCGTGATGACTCTCTTTATAGCGGGTTGTGCCACTGTCAGTGCCGGTTATCGCAGCGCAGATACAATAGCGTCGGAACATCATTTCGCAAAGGATTATGTAAAGACCGATCTTTGTAATCTCACCTCATTTTATCATCTCAATAATTTGGGTGCACCGCTTACTGTTTATATTGAAGGAGATGGTTTCGCATGGCGTACCCGTCGTGAGCTTTCCGATGATCCTACTCCACGCTGCCAGCTTGTATTATCGCTTGCCGCTATAGACACATCGGAAAATGTCGCATATATTGCCAGACCGGGACAATTTGGTGCATCAGGCAGTCCGGATTGCGATCCAGTGTATTGGTCGAAAAAACGTTTTTCGCAAGAAGCTGTAAATGCGATCAATACTGCGATCGATCACCTGAAGGCCAAGAGCCAATCAAAAGAAATAAATATAATCGGCTATTCCGGTGGCGCCGCGATAGCAGTTATTATAGCGGCTCAGAGAAATGATGTAGCAAGCCTACGGACGATAGCAGGGAATTTGGATAGCGAAGCCGTTAGCCGTTATCATAAAGTCGATTTCCTTAAAGGATCCCTCAACCCCATAGATTTTGCCACAAAAGTTTCACATATATCTCAGCGCCATTTTGTCTCCTCCGGCGATAACGTCGTGCCTATGTTTATCGCAAAATCATTTGCCGAAAAAATTGGTGATAAAAAATACGAAAGTATAACCATAGTAGAAGGAACAAGTCATACAACCGGTTGGCAGAAGGCTTGGTCGTTACTCATCAATATACCTTTATATCGCAAGTAGTTGAACGGTAAAAGATAAAGAACATGAAAGCCAAATAGGCAATGTCCGGGTCAAGAAAGGCGGACATACGCATCTCTTAACGCCTTAAGAAGTTGGAGAATTTCAAGCCAAAAAATACCGGACATTTCGGACCCTCCTTCGCAATCAATAAGTCATAGATTAGGTGCTTCGGAGGGCTTCGCATATTGGTGAGGAATAAACCTCTCTAATGGCCAGAATTTCCTTGTTTATAGCGATATTTCGGCTATAATAAAGTTGCTGTATTTAGAGAGGGGAGTACTCTACTGGTCATTAGTGAGACCCCACTTCTTCGCTCGCCTGAAGCAAACGAGGGCGAGCTACGAAGTGCAGGCACCTACTATAAAATCTTCGGCGAAGAAGTGTCCACTTCTTCGCTCGCCTGAAGAAAACTAGGGCGAGCTACGAAGTGTAAAGACTTCTCCTTAAGTGATTGCGAAGAAGTGCCCTTCGAAGCTCGCTGTTGTTTACTGGCAGGCGAGCGTAGGAGGGCAATATATTATGTACTACGTCTATATTCTTCAAAGTCTCAAAGACGCCAGTTATTACACCGGGCTCACAACAGACGTAAAAGCTCGTCTGAAAAAGCACAATTCCGGCGAAGTTGCGTATACCTCTACAAAGTGTCCATTTAGATTGGTTTGGTACTGCTGTTTTGAGAATAAAGCAAAAGCCCTGCAATTTGAAAAGTATCTTAAGTCCGGATCAGGATTTGCCATTGCCAGAAAAAGACTAGTATAGCTCCAGTATTTCTACCCCACAAGCTGTTTAGGAAAACCTCTCAAATCCACCCTGGGCTGTATACGGAAAGGCTTGCCCTACGAAGCACCGTGTCTATTTCTTATAGATTGCGAAGTAGGGGCATGCCCCTACTTCGCAATTAATAAGTTATAGAGTTAGGTGCTACGGCGGGCAGGCCTCGTGGAATTTGACTGCCCGTCCTTAGCGGAAACATCCACTAACTCAGTGATATCCTCAACCCCCAGTGTATACAAGTTAAGGCACAAAAAGTTAGCTGTCTTTCTATTGTCTTAACCTACATTATATGGTATATTAAGTACACTATTTTCGTATGTAGTCCAGCTAAAGGCAATCCTATAGTGATGTAGGTGCGCAAAGCTAAGGATCTAGAGTATTCTAGATAGCCAAGCTGCCTGGAAATAATTAGGCGGCTTGGTTTTTTATTTAAAAGTTTTAGAAACGCATCTAAAGAGAGTTACTCTATGGGTCAAATAAAAAATCACCACTTTTTTAAAGCAATCTGCATTGCCTTGATAGCTACTTTTGTATGCCTCGATATATCATACGCCTATCCTCCTCAATATACTGCACAGAATTCGACGCTTGCTACGCCATCAGTGCTTCAACAGCAGCCCGTAAATGAACAGGCTGCCAGACTTCAACAATCTGTATTTTCAAGCGGAGAATTGTTGGGGTCAATCTGCAGTATAGCCAAATATCTTCTGCTTGATAGGCTACCGCTTAAACATTTAGAGCAAGTTCTAACAGCCGAGGTAGGAGCAGCTATTAAAAAAATAGATCTGTCACGAGTATCTGTTAAAGATGATGTTGTGCTAGTGCCATGTGAGATCAGAGGTGAGAAGCGAATTATGCAAGTAGCTTTAAAAGACAACCCTGCCGCTAAAAAATTAATGGGACGTGAATGGAATACATCGGATAAATATGTAATAAAGGATCGCTTTGCAGATGGCGCAAAGGCTGCCGAGGAGATCGTTGGATCAATACAAAATGGGACCGATATAGATCCCGAGACGGTCCTGCAGGTACTTGACCAAAAAGAGCTTAGCCGTGCAGTTACGATGTTTGAGCGTTATGCCGACCGTTCGGATGTTCATGCGTTTAAGCGTTTCAGGGCATATATGATACTTTTTGGCATCTATTATATAGATGCCTCCGGAAAACGCTTTCTAATGACTGCCACCTCATCTGATAACGAAAAAGCCATTTTGTATAAAAACTCCGCTTTTCGCGTATATGGTGTCGAGATAGACAGTCTGTCGTCTAGGATGCTCGAAGAGAATGGACTAAAACCCGCGGTGACGCTTGAGGATTATCATCCTCGTATACCGAAAGATTTTGAAGGGATTAATGTCAGGTCCGGAGTGCGCATTGATATGTCGAGCGGATTTGGCGGAGATCATGTCCTCCTAGCTATGGAGCTTGGTTCGCAGGCCGTTAACGCATCAATACTTTTGAAAGATGAAGAATCCGGAGAATATATATACCCGATAGGGGTGAGGATAAGAAGGATCGCAGAGCCCAGCATTAGGATTAGGTCCGTAGACATAGGCGGCGGCGTATTTGAAATTAAGACAAAGGATGAGTTGTTTGATTTCGCCAAAAACAAGGAAATTATGCTCGCGAAAGCTGCGATAGTTTCTTCCGGTATCGTCCCAGTGACATTCAGGGATAATCGGTCCATCACCCTTCAAGATATACTTCGCAAGTTCGGCGGAGGGTTTGAGATAGTGACGGAAGTCAAAGGTGTGCCGAACGGGTCCGGCCTTGGCACATCTAGCGCTCTTGCGGCGACGCTCGTCTCCGGGCTAGTCAAATTTTCTGGGCAGAGTAGCATTGATCAAAACTTCACGGACAGAGAAAAGCTTCTTAATGTTATGCGCACGGCAATGGTAGAAAAGACTCTGGGATCATTTGGCGGATATGCCGACGCATGCGGTATATTTCCAGCTATAAAACATATGACCACATCCCCGGGCGTTTTTGTTCCGTCGTATGAACCAATTGAAATAGGAGAATCTGCGGAGCGTGAGCTCTATGACACACTTATTCTTACGGATGGCGGCAATAGACAATTTTCCGGAGATGCGGCGTGGCAGTTTACCGGACTATGGGCGATGGGGCTTGCCAAGGTTCGCCAGGCACGGCGCAATACAACTGATATCGGCAGACTTCAGGTTGAGACAATGAAGAAAGGTGACATACAGGGATTTGGAAGGCTTGAAGGCGAAGATTATAGCAATCGCATTACGATATGTCCTGCCGGTGATAATGAATATATACGTTCGGTCAACACCAGGCTAGTTGATGAATTAGGGAAAGACGCATTCTATTATGATGTGACCGGAGCCCGAGGAGGCGCAGGCGGTTGCTACTGGATCAATACTAAAAAAATAAATAAGGCCGTTTTCATTGAGGCTTTTCTCCGTATCTCAAAAGAGGAGCAGGTACGTCTTAAGGGCACATTTCAGTTTGGCGGAGAACCGAAAATATACGATTATTGCCTTAATAAAAAAGGGATTGAAGTAGAAATAGTTCATCCGGTCATAGATCTGGACGCTTTCGATGATGCCGATAGCAGCAAAATATTAAAATGGCGAGAAACAATGGCGCTTTCCAAACAATATGAAGATAACCAACCCATGCTTGAATATGACATTCCACAAGATTATTCAAACATAGAACAAGATGGTACGAGGGTATATCTGCCAGATTTTGGATATCAAAAGCATAATGTGGCAACGTATGTACATGAATTACCCAATGCCTTTGGCAATGGAATAAATGGAAGAGTAGTGCATATCGCAAATAGGCCAAAAGAGAAGCATGCTCACATCGACTTTGCTCAGTTTAAATATAGAGGACTCGTCTATGGTTGTGGGCCTAGATTATGTCCTTATTCACACGGTCATCTTGTTGCGGGAACTGATAGCTTGCCTCAAGAGCTTGATAGCACGGGGCACAACTTGAAATTTTTCCTTATGATGACAAAAATTTTCGGAGAAGAATATGAAGGTTTTTTTAATGCGATAGCTCCGACCTCTACCAATTTTCATGCACAATTTATTAATAAACGAATGACCATATGGGACGTACACGATATAAAAGCCTGGCCCATGAAGGCCGAACTGGTAGAAGGCCGCAATATCGATGACGTTGCGCGAAGAGCGCTTAGAATTTATAACAGATATACTTCAAACACACCGGGCCTTGAAAGTACGTGTGATGTATTGATGACGTTTAAGGAAGAAACGCCCGGCAGCGCAAAAGGGATATACAGGGTTATCCTCATCCCCAGGCTAAAGATCTTTCTTAAACCAAAGAGTGCACCTTTTAACGAAGCTTCTCAATTTGGGACGTTTGGCGGCGTTGAAGTTGGAGGCTCTTTTATGGCAGCCGATAAAACGCTTGAGGCTTTCAAATTATTAGTAGCGGAAAATGGCGCGCTATACAAAAGGGGTATGGAAGAGATGTCGTGGAGTGGAGCTGCGACACAGCATAAATTTCATGAGTTAATTGATTCTAAAGCGCCCCATAAAATGGAAATAAAAAATGTAAGTACATATACCGTTACTAATCCTTCACCCGAGGAAGCCCTTAGATATCTTGTGCATTATCTAGCGGTGGTAAGTCCTTCACAAGAGAAGTTTAAAAGCTACATACCAAGATTGCGAAATATGCGTCAGGATGAATTCGAAATTGTCTCAAATGAATGCATCAATGAGATGAGGGCAGTTTTTAATACGTTAAAGAGGGATAACTTTTTTGTAATGACAGAGTTTCTGCCGGAAGATGTTTATGGTGCATACGCATCTCTTTTTCGGTATATGCGTCAGGCGTTACCTGATGTAGCTGAGAAAGTTGGCGAATGGAAATATCGGCAGACAAGTAATGGGTTCATAAATATAAGCGCTTTTCCGGATGGCAACGGCGCGTATTTTATAGATGATTACGGTATGACGGGACGTTGGCAGGTAGATGTTCATACAAGAACAAACGCATTAGCAAATAGGCTTGTCATGAGGACTATCGATTCTGTCCATATGGCTGTAAAAGATGTGACAAAGGCCGATTATCCTGAACTAAGAATTATAATTGACGATTCGATAGATAGCTATCTCGATGGCAGAAGCAATGTTACATTTACGCCAGATAGAATATTGGGAATGTCACCTCAGGATGGGACATTCTTTATAAGGCGTGGTTTTTGCGATAAGAGCAGAGATGAACAAGTTAGAATAATAAAAGAGTTTTTAATGTTTTATACAGCAAACGTTAGCCTAATAAATTATAAACCCTTGGCTGAGACAAAAACGCCAGCTCATAAAAAAAACGCTTCTATCGCGGTGGTTTCATTAGCAATGGCTGAAGTCGGAAGGGCGCGAGATTATCTGCATTACAAGTTTAATAATAGGGTTCAAGCACTGTATCAAGGGCTAAATAATGATGCTGATAATATGTACACAGCTATAGAAACCCAGCTGGATTATGACAATTTTGTCGAAAATTATAAAAGAAATCCTCGAGACATAGTCCTCTTCTCTCTCTACCAGTTAAAAATAGCCGAGTTGGATATGCTTCATAGACTTGTTCCGCAGATAAAAAAAATAAATCCTCATGCCCTGATCGTTTTAGAGGGCCCAGTTACAATACATCCAAAGCAGATGCTTGCACTGTGCCCCGAGATAGACGTGATGGTTCGCGGCGAGGCAGAGCACGCTATAAATATCTTAGCGAAGGTCAAGACGGAAGGAAGTGCCCTTACAGATGACGCGGCTCAATATGTTTTATCAAATATAAGGGGTGGAATGTTTTTGAGAACCGCCAATCGTATATATATATCAAATCTCGACAGAACAAATATAAATACCGATATTAAAATGCTAAAGCCTGTGCGGGAGATGAGCGCGATATGGTATACGGAGCATGGATGTCCGAATATTTGTTCTTTCTGCAGAAAAGATACGGGTGGTTCACAGCACTCCAGGATCGTTCCTGCCGACAAGAGGATAGAGTGGATGCTTGAGCGTTTGATGCTTGAACTTGATCCCCAAGGGAGAATGACGCCCGAAGCCTTAAAGGAATTATTGATAAAGCAGGCCGGTAGCGAGCAGCTTACTATGAGAGATGTGTTGGAGAACAGGTTATTGCCCGATACTTTTATAGGAAGAGATAAGGTAGAGATATTGGTGGTCAGTGAAAATGCCCTTGTTAATAGAAGTGTTATCATAGATTTTGCGCACAGGGTAAATGAATTAGGTCTTCAAAAATATTTTAAAATAAAAATAGCAGATGCCGATATTAACACTCTCCTGAAAGATAAAAAGGCCATTTTACCCGATAGAGAATATATGAGGGCTCTAAGAGAAGCCAGTGTATATTTTATAGGTTTTGGCTCAGAAAATATCTCAAGAACAATATTGGCAGAGCTGGGCAAGGGGCAAAACGAAGAATATCCGGAAGGCTACACTGCTGATGCGGTGATAACAGTTAACAGGGCATTAATCGAAGAAGGGTTTGACCCTATAGCTATCCGGCATAACATGCTTTTGAATACGCCGGATTCAAATATTCAAGATGTAAAATCCGCGCTGCTTTTGATGTATTTATCGCCTACCTATAATTCGATTCTTGGAGATTTTGGTAACGGTTGGGGGAATGCCAGAAATACACGCATTTATGTAATGGAGGGCAGCCTTTGGACGGCAGCCGATAATTTGAGATATGCAGGGGCTTATACCTTCAGAGGTAAACTGACTGATTCGTCGTTTGGAGGTAATAACTACGCGCTTATTGATAACTTTTATATTGCCAGAGATACTCCGGAATATGTTTTAAGACACGAGGATGCTCCGTTAAAGTATGTCGACGAAAGGATACATCCTCTCTGTGCGGAGTTCGCTTATCCAAATTTTTACCGATATAGATTGAATGGCGTAATCGACGCTAATTTTACCGATAGCGATATAGAAAAAGCTATTCTTTCGTGGAAAGACCCGCGTCAGGGAAAAGAAGTGAACGCGTTGGCTGAAATTGTGCAGAAATATCGACAGACATTCCGAATTCGTCTTCATGCAGTCATTAAGATTATAAAAGCCCATATGGTTCTATGCAGAGAGCTTTCATTTGTTGGGTATAATGAGCTCATCGAGAAACATAAAAACATCCCAGAACTGCTTGAAGCATGTAGTGCGTTTGAGACGTTTACTTCAGGGGAAGAGTTGATGGTGCCCGGTCGATTTAATCCGAAAGAGGCCATGAATCGATTCTCGGATTCCGGCTTGATAGGAATGATAGTAAAAAGTTTTGCTGCTTTTATACACAAAGAAGGCCTTTCGGATGACGACAAAGCTCTGGTGCGGCAAATCACTGCCATATGTCTTGATGCCCGTATCGATGCCGCGACAAAAATCAAAAATGTATCCGAATTGATGCCTAAAAATAAAAAAGAAGCGGCGCAGGATTTTCTTTTTAGTCTTAAGCAAGCTATATATGATACCGCCAAAGACAAGGATATGGTAGTCCTGGAAGGATATCTTGGCAGGATGGCCTATCCAGATCGGCAGGTATTTGAATATTTAAAGCATTTATATATTTTCAAAAATGATGAAGATTTATTTAGGATGGTAGTGAACAGAATGAATGTAAAAAAGATCAATTTTCCTTCCGCTGTTAAGGAACTAGTATGCAAAAGAATGGGTTTAATTAAAAAAGACTTTACTGCAAGAGATTATCAAGAATACTTAAAAACCGTAAAAGAATATGCAAATGTATCGATATACGGCAAAGGCGGGCTGCTGAGCCAATTGAGAAATACGGATCCAGAGGTAGTTTTTTCTGCCATTAAGATTTTGCTTGGTCGTATTTCGACAGAAAAAAATGTATATACTATAAAAAGCATAGTATTAAATTTAAAAGATATGGCCGAGAGATCAGGTTCGACCCAGCAGTACATTTTTATAGTATCGCCTGAAACACTGAGAAAAGTACAACACGCCATCAACGTTGGTATTGATAGCGATATATTGTTCAATAGCGACAATTCGGGGATGATCTTAGTCAACGATAACATTAATAATAACGTGCGGGGGGAACTAATTCAAAGATGTTTGTCGTCCAAATTAGCGCAATCACGTACCGTAAATGATGCCATATCCAAAGGTGATTGGGTGGCAATGTGCATCGACGGAGGTCGGGTTGTTATGAGGGGTGCGTTAAATGCACAACAAGGATTCCTGAGCGAATATGCAGAAAGAATGAAATTTGGGACCAATGCTACGATGCTTGCCAACCATATAGGCAGAGTGTCAGAATTAGGTGACAGACATGTATTGTATATGGAAGATGAGGTGAAAAAGTTTTTCGCACAATTAGGTCCGCGGCCATCAACGCGATATATGATGCTTACGGAAGAGATGTTCTTGTATATGCTTCCGATTATCCGATTATTAAATGAAGATCCGCAACTAAAAATAATAGTCCCCGGACGAGGCATGGAACCTTTTTATAATTCTTGCCTTGCTTTACTTAACGATCTCGGTATGGCAAGTCTCAATGATCGTATTGTCTACGCCGGCATTTTTAGGCGAGCGGATTACGATAATCCTAGAAATCATCTTATTGCTCAGTCCATCATTCCTATGCTGACTCCGGAGGAATCGGAAGAAGAAATTTCCGAAGCTAAGAAGAAAGAGCTAAGGTCAGCGATAGCACATAATGGTATTGCGCATGAGCTGGACGAATATCTTGAAAATATATGGGGTATAAAAGGAGGATTTGAGGCATTGATGTCTAGCCATCCTTCCAGGCATCAAGCCATAATATATCTTACGAATTTCGGATTGGACCAGCGATTTATGAGCTTATATATCAAAGCACGTAAAGCCTATCTATCTTCGGTATTCATGAAAGGAGATTTTTATGATGCGCAGACACATCCTCTGAATAGTCTTCTTGCCGAAATGTTTGAATTAGAAGGAGCGGCAAGGTATTTAACGGATGAAAATAGGGCGAACATAACGAAAGCGCTATCATTATTGACTGACAATTCAGGAAATTTATTGAGTAATCAGCGCGAACTAATACACGCATATACACGCATATTTGGTTATGCAGATGAAGTAGCGGCATTGAAAAATAATATGACACATAAAGCTAGGCCGCTCCTAAATATCTTATTAAAAGATACTATAATGGCAGGGCGGCTAAGCGGAAATGCTATTATGAGCGTTGATGAAACAAGTATCAGCGGAAAGTCTCTCCTCTTGGCCGAGCTTATCGCAAGAGCTTTTAATGGCAATACAGCACTGGTCTATCGCGCTCACAACGTTTCTCAGCGCACAGAAGGTGCGGATAAGTTTCTGAAAGATAAGGGCGTATTGGACTCAACTTCAATTTTCAGTCTTTGGCCGCAAGAAGATATTAACGGGGAATATCTTGGCATGTATGTCGATGATGCCACTAGGGAAAGAAAATTCGTTATGTTTAGAGAGCTTAGCAATATGCTTGTTTCGAAACAGCGAGAGACGACCTCTACCATGACCGGGAAAAATATTTTTGCAGATATAGGTAACCTGAATAAAAAAATAGATGACTATATAGCAGCCCACAAACTATTTGAATTTGTTGATAGCATTGGTAATCTTAGATATGATCCGAGGATCGTAAAGAGAGAGATTTTAAAATTATTTCTAAGAGCAAAGGATGCAAGTTGTTATATTGGAGAAATTCAAAGAGCTATTCTGACAGAAGATTTATCAACGGCAATAAAGATTAACGAGGCGGATTTTCCTGTGAGATATATTTTCCAGGACAAGATAAGGGAAGCTTTCGCTACTATGCAAATCAGTGATATCCCAAAGGATATAACTGATCTTGACGTTATTATAAGATATGCAGATGTTAATCTGCGCTTATCGCGATATATGGAAAGAGGTCGAGAACTAGTAGTCGAATATATATTGACAAGCCATCGCTTCGCCTCTGGCGCTATGGGAGAAGCCGTAAGGGGCTATTTGAGCGGCCGCACAGAATTTGAAAACATAAAGAAACATTTTTATGAAGAGTACAATCCCGATTTCAATAAAAGTGTTTATAATAAAAAAGAAATATTTACAGATGCTGCCGGCAATGGTATTTTTATTGCATATTATGGGGTGAATGGAGAATGTACGTTGGAAATTCTCTCAAAAGAAGGCTTACAGTTAGCGATAGATAGCCATGATCCCATTATACGACAAGCTGCCAAAAAAGCAGAGACTGATTTGAGAGTAAAGGTTTCAGTGTTGGAACAATTTATAAAAAAAAATAAAGAAGCAAGTAACGATAATATTCGTGGTATATGTGAAATAGTTGAAGATGTGCTCGGGGAGATCCGGCAAATCTTGCCGCAGATCGCGTTGCCTATACGTGTGGCATTTTTTGATTGGGATGGCACAGTTGTTGATACGGTACAAGCCGGAGAGGATGCATTTGTAGATTTTTATGTAGAGTTATTTAAAGTATCTAGAGAAGAAGCTTTGCCAGTGTGGCGATCTTTAGATGGGAAAACGCTTCAAGAACAATATGCCGTTATTTACAGAACGGCCAAAGAAAAAAGTGTTCCATTCACAATGGCAGAAAAAGAATACACAGACTCATTTATCGCTGCAAAGTTACGTAATATAGAAAACGATGGTGGCATAAAAGCCTTAGCAGTAACTTCTGCGGTGGAGTTTATGCGTTATCTAAAAAGCCGTGGTGTTAGGATACACATTGCGAGCGGTTTTAGGATCAAGGAGCTTAATGAGCAGATATCGACCCTAGAGCTTAATGATGTTTTTGATGGTGTTTATGGAAGCGCTAACGATGATGCAGAAAAAAATGAATTGCCGGGAGATAAAGCGGGATATATTACATTAGTGCTGAAGAAATACGGTTTTACTGCGAAAGAGGCAATTATGGTGGGCGATACGGCGCATGATGTTCAATCAGGCCTTAAAGCCGGTGTTTTGATGATAGGGAGAGGGAGGGATGCAGAAAAGAGTACGGCTCTGATTTCAGCTGGGGCGGATTTTGCTGTACAGGATTTTAGTGATCCGAACCGGATTATGCACATAATAGAAGAAAAAATGGCTTCAAGTCGTCAAAGCTCGACAGATCTTTTTGAAGTAATAGAATCTTCGGTGAATAGTGAGAGGGCAAAATTTATTAATACCGGTAACAAGCTTATCGGCTCTCTTCCAGCAAAATCAGCTTCTGAATCAGTCGCCGATATTGGTACGCTCGACAAAGATATGGCAACGGCTGAAATAAGGCAAAGGGTTGAACAAGCCATATCAGCCATTGATAAGGAAGGTGCCACGCCAGAATCCATAGCCTCTGCAGAGTTATTAAAGAAGAATCTCAATCAATTTGAAGCAGATGGTTTAGTTGGATCGCTGATTGTTCTAGCCAGAAAAGCACAAAGAGAGCACCAGAAACTATATATAGGAATTTCAACAGACTGGATTCCGGCCTATAATAACAAACACAGTTTTCAACATCAAGCGACGAATTCGCTTATAAATGAGTTAAAGACTATTCCTGAGGCCTTACGCTCTATGGGGTTGGATAATGTGGAATTTGTTATTACGGAAACTAGCGAGGAATTAGCGGTAGATGCAATAGCGAGGGTCAATGGAGGCCAGATTAAGCCATCAAATGCTGTTATTGTTGCTTCAAAAAAAGCAGTAGAATCAGGCACCTTTAATCTGATAAAGAGCACAGATAAAGACGGGAAAGCCTTTATCGCAGGTATAGATCCAAGGCTACTGTTAGAGTTATATAATAAACATGGCGAGTCATTGGATAATCAGCTTAATATCGATATGATGGAATTATTGGCTCTTGTCTTGGAAGTAGCCACGGGTAAAGAACCTCCACAGATGCCGTTAGTCGTATCATACGACAAGGTATCTAGGGTGCTCATATTATTACCGAGCGCAACAATAATCGATTATGATAGACTGATAAGAGATGTTAACAAAGGGCGAATACAGGCACTACAAGCCGCGTAATTTTTAAACAAAAAAGAAAAAACCACAAATGTCCCGTTCGCGCGACCGGACATTTTGTATCGATTTGTGCCGCAAAGAGTTACAGCTTTTTGTCAATAAAAATATCGGACAAACCGGACCCTCCTTCGCTCAAAGCTTTTCCTGCTTCGCCGTGCTACTTTCGTGCACGGCTTCGCAGGACAAGTCAGCTTTGAGCTTCGGAGGGCAGGCATCCTTTGGTGAGCCTGCCTGCCGCTAAGTATAACTGACGTGCGGCAGGCAGGGAATAGACCTCTCTAAAGTCCGAATTTCCTTGATAATCGCTACATTCAGCCCTATAATACCTACCTATATATATCGAGAGGTTTCCCCCCGGCTCATACGAGTGGGACCCCAGCATTCAAAGCCTACGATCGATTGGTTCGATCGTAGGCTTTTTGTTTCTTAGAGACTCCCAAGTAATTTTTTAAATTCTTGATAAGGTGTAGCATTGAGTCTATAATAGAACCGAATGGAGGTCAAATGATAGAAGTCAGGAATGAGGGCATAATACTTGAGAGTTCGCACAATGCATTTGACGATCAAGCGGTCTTAAATCCCGCCTGCGTCGAGATAGGCGGTGTAACTCATATGTTTTACCGGGGCGTAAGGAAGGGCGACATGGTCTCTTCGATAGGCTACTGTCAGCTGGTCGATAATAAGGTTATAAAGAGGCTTGACCGGCCAGTACTCTTTCCGGAACATGATTACGAGAAAAAAGGCGTAGAGGACCCCAGGATCGTTTTGTTCAACGGGATATATTATCTATTTTATACCGCTTATGACGGCAAGAACGCCATATTCGCTTACGCTACAAGCATCGACCTTATCAATTTCGTAAAGCACGGAGTAATATCTCCACGCATTACTTATGCAGAAGCGGGCAAGCTCTTTGGTCATGCGAAGACAGGGATAAGGGAGAAATACTTTATATTTGAATCATATATAAGGGACAGGCAAGGTGATGACATTCTGTTGTGGGAGAAAGACGCCTTTATCTTTCCCAAGAAATTTAAAAATAAATTCGCACTGGTCCACCGTATCCTTCCCGGGATCCAGGTGATCTATTTTGATGATTTTAAGGATCTTACCGATGATTACTGGAGAGAATACCTTAAGGTTTTAGGCAATTACATTCTGCTTCAACCCAAATACAGGTTTGAAAGCAGGAACATAGGCGGCGGATGTCCGCCTATTGAGACCAAGGATGGATGGCTTTTGGTCTATCATGGCGTGGAGGACTCATCCAAAGGCAGGATTTACCATGCGGCAGCCGCGTTGCTGGATCTTGAAGATCCGTCTAAAGTTATAGGACGTATGAAACGGCCATTATTCTCTCCAACTGAGAAGTGGGAAAAGAACGGAGATGTCAACAATGTTGTCTTTCCTACAGGGACCACCTTGAAGGGTAACAGGCTGTATATCTATTACGGCGCGGCCGATAAACGCATAGCGGCTAAATCTGTCGATATGGCGGAGCTTTTAACTGAACTCAAAAAACAACAATCGCAAGATGCTTATTAAAGATGAATAAAGCCTTTAAGGTCGTTTATCTATCGACCTTTCCTCCCAGAGAGTGCGGTATAGCCACTTTTACCGCAGACCTAACGGCTGCAATGGATGATTTACTTGCCCCTGCCGTAGAATCAAGGGTGGCCGCTATTAATCTGGACGATATATCGCGTTATCATTATTCAAAAAAAGTAATTTTTCAAATGAACCAGTATTCCGAAGAGGAATATCTTAAGACCGCTAGATTCATCAATGGCATGAACGATGTGAAGCTCGTAAATATTCAACATGAATTTGGCATCTTCGCGGGCGAATACGGCTCATATGTCATCTCTTTTCTGGATGCGCTTAAAAAACCTTCTGTTGTGACTTTTCACAGCGTATTGCCTGCACCCGGGAATAAACTTAAAGCAATAGTCCGTTCAATATCCGAAAAAGCAAGCGGATCGGTGGTGATGACCGCCCTCTCGAAAGAGATTCTTATCCGCGAATATGGAATAGAGGAGGAAAAAATTTCAGTGATTCCTCACGGCATCCATTCCATTTCCTATATCTCCAGCGCAAAACCTAAGGCTACTTCAAACCTTTCAAAGAAGGTGGTCCTTCTGACATTCGGATTATTAAGCAGGGGGAAGGGGATCGAATATGTGATCGAGGCGTTACCCAAAATTGTTAATGCCTACCCGAATACCCTGTATATAGTTCTGGGAGTCACTCACCCGAATGTCCTGAAAGAAGAAGGGGAGAGTTACCGCACATCCCTGATCCAGAAGGTCCGCGATCTTAAACTTTCCTCTCACGTAAACTTTTATAATGAGTATGTCTCTTTAGATAGTCTCCTTCATTTTTTAAAGACTACCGATATCTACGTCTCAACTTCTCTCGATCCGAATCAGGCAGTTTCAGGGACTTTCTCTTACGCTCTGGGTTCGGGTAGGCCGGTGATCTCCACTCCCTTTGCTCAAGCCAGGGAGCTCATCACTTCAGAGACCGGCGCATTAGTCAGTTTCAGGGACCCGGATTCTTATGCTGAGGCGATCATGAAGCTCTTGAAAGACCCCTCCTTAAGAGAGCAGCTTGGAAAGAACGCGTATTTTAGAACCCGTAATATGACATGGGAAAATGTAGCCCTTGAATATTCAAAATTATTCTCAAAGTATTCCGGCGAAATATCCGGAATAAGCGAACATAAGAAAATTCCCCGTATTAACCTCAGCCACCTTCTTCGCCTGACGGACGATTTTGGGATCATACAGTTCGCCATGCTCTCTTCGCCGGATATATCATCGGGTTATACGCTCGACGATAACGCGCGCGCCATGATAGTTGTCTCTTTATGTTATGGCGCATTAGGAGGAGCCTTTAAGGCGGCTTATCCGGATAAGCAGAGAAGTGAACTACTCAAGCAGATAGAGGTATACTTACGCTTCATAGAGTTTGTCCTGGCCGGGGATTGCGCCTTCTGCAATTATGTAAGACCCGACAGGTCAATAGATACCGAACTTAATAAAAAGGACAATCTTGATGATGCTAATGGCCGGGCCCTTTGGGCGTTAGGGGTCGTTGGCGCGGCCGATTATCTGCCGGAAAGCGTGAGAAATAAGGCCCTCTTTTTATTGAAAAAAAGAATAGAAGCATACAAGATGTTCGAGTCCCCGCGGGCAACCGCTTTTTTCGCAAAAGGCATAAACCTTCTTTTAAAAAAGACGGAGAAGATCGAAGGCGAGGACTTAAAAGGGCTATTGGTCGCTCACTGCGACAGATTGGTATCGCTTTATAGAGCTGTATCTTCCGAGGAGTGGCAGTGGTTTGAAAATTACCTTACCTACTCGAATGCTGTTTTGCCTGAAGCTCTCATCTTGGGGCATATGCATACAGGCAATAGCGAATACCTGGATATAGGTATTAAGACGCTTGATTTTCTGACAGGCAAGACTTTTATCAATGGGACATATATGCCGATAGGCCAGGATGGTTGGCACCATAAGGTCGGAGAGCGCCGCTATTTTGATCAACAACCGGAGGATGTGTCGGCGATGGTCTGCGCGCTTGCCACGGCGCATTCAATAACCGGAAAAGATTCTTATAACAAGCTTATGCACGAAGCTTTTAACTGGTTCTTGGGGGATAACAGCCTGAAGCAGGTGGTTTACGATAGAACCACAGGCGGATGCTACGATGGTTTAGGAGAAGGCCATATTAATCTCAATCAGGGAGCCGAGTCTACTACGTCCTACCTTTTGGCAAGACTCACTATAGTATGATCATGGGGTATGGTGGTAGACAGAAAGTGGGAAGTTCCCGATAAAACGGATTCCCGGGATAAGGTGGATAGGAGAGCGAGAGTGGCTCGAGAGCATGTGAAACACGGCATCACCCTTTTCAGTGACGAGGACATCTATCTCTTTCGTGAAGGTTGTCATTTTCGTCTATACGATAAGATGGGGTCGCATCCTATGAGCGACGAAGGCCGCCCCGGAACATACTTTGCGGTGTGGGCGCCAAATGCTAAAGAAGTCAGCGTGATAGGAGATTTTAACGGATGGGATATCCGCGCGCATCCCCTAGCGCCGCGATGGGACGAATCGGGCGTATGGGAAGGGTTTATACCCGGCGTAGGAAAAGGAGATCTTTATAAATATCACATTCTTTCAAAGACCGATAATTTTCGTACTGAAAAACGCGATCCCTTTGCTTTCTTTTCCGAAATACCTCCCAAGACCGCATCAGTAGTCTGGGATCTCGGTTATGCCTGGCATGACGGAGAGTGGATGCGCGATCGTCATAAAAATAATTCTTTGGAATCTCCCATATCTGTTTATGAGATCCACATTGGCTCGTGGCGCAGGATGCAGAAGGAGGATAACCGCTTCCTTACTTATTCGGAGCTGGCTGATGAGCTGATCCCGTATTTGAAGGATATGAATTATACCCACGTGGAGCTTCTGCCGATCATGGAACATCCTTTTTACGGTTCGTGGGGATACCAGACACTCGGTTATTTTGCCCCGACAAGCCGCTATGGGACCCCGCAGGGTCTCATGTCCTTTATGGACCGTCTTCACGAAAACGGGATAGGCGTTATCCTCGACTGGGTGCCCTCACATTTCCCTTGCGATGGACATGGGCTGGCCTATTTCGACGGCACGCATTTATACGAACACGCGGACCCGCGTAAAGGCTTTCACCCGGACTGGAAGAGCTACATCTTTAATTACGGCAGGAACGAAACGAGAAGCTTTCTCATAAGCAGTGCTTTATTTTGGTTGGATAAGTATCATGCCGACGCTCTTCGTGTCGATGCCGTGGCATCCATGCTATATCTCGATTATTCCAGACAAAAAGGAGAATGGATCCCGAACGTATACGGGGGTAGGGAGAACATCGATGCGATTAATTTTATAAAACGTCTCAATTTGGAGGTGTACAAAAATTACCCGGACACTCAAATGATCGCCGAGGAATCTACGGCCTGGCCGATGGTGTCAAAGCCGATATATACCGGAGGGCTTGGATTCGGCATGAAATGGAACATGGGCTGGATGCACGATATGCTTGACTACTTTACGAAGGACCCGATTTATAGGAAGTATCACCATAACCAGCTGACATTCAGCCTCTTGTATGCCTTCACCGAAAACTTCATGCTCAGCCTTTCTCATGACGAAGTTACGCACGGAAAAGGATCGCTTATCAACAAGATGCCGGGAGATGATTGGCAGAAATTCGCCAACCTCCGGCTCCTATACGGATATATGTACGGACATCCCGGTAAAAAACTTCTATTCATGGGGAGTGAGTTTGCTCAGCGGTCAGAATGGAATCATGATGAAGGCCTTGAATGGCAGCTTCTTGAATATGCGCCCCACGTACACTTGCAGCGATGGCTTAAGGAGCTGAACTACTTGTATAAGACAGAGCCTGCGCTTTACGAGAATGATTTTGACGCTAGCGGGTTCGAGTGGATGGATTGTATCGACTGGGAGCGCGGAGTCATCAGCTTTATGCGCAAAAGTAAATCCGACGCCCCTCCAGTTCTGGTCGTTTGCAATTTTACACCGGTGCCCAGAACGGATTATAAGATAGGTATTCCCGTAGGAGGATACTGGCGGGAAGTTTTGAATAGCGATGCCAAAGAATATGGCGGCAGCGGATATGGAAATTTTGGCGGAATAGAAACCACACCGTTGCCCTCTCATGGAAAGAATTATTCTCTGTCACTGGTCGTTCCGCCTTTAGCCGCTCTATTTTTTAAGAAGGCTTAGGTCGTATTCTCATGCTGCGGCTGCGGTGAAACGTGATACAATACCCCTTCCAGGACCAATAAATCCTTGATGTATTGTGGTATTGAGTCTATAATTGATCTATGCAAGCTGTGATAAGTTCGCTCCTATCCCATCAGGACATTACACGATAAGCTGTATCAAAAAGGGGTACTAAATATGAAGAGGATATTACTATTCATACTGCCGATCTTGATCATTGTCACGGTAGCCTTTATCGGTTTCGGCGCATTCCAGGTGAGGTCTGAGGAGGTGAGGCTTTTAGATGACCTTATGCGAAAAGCTAAAGCCGTCGCGGAGAGCATGGAGATGTCCGTTCGACACGCTTTAATGAATAACAACACGCGGGACGCAAAATGGCTAGTTGAAAAATTCCAGAAGAGGGAGAGGTCTCAAGGTTGTGTTATTTACAATAAGGAAGGCGATGTAATAGCTATCACGGACAGGTTCTCAGGGTGGAAGGAGAGGCCCAAGCCTTACATAAAAGACGTCATCGCCGGTAAAGCTATGCGCGGGGAGATAGAAAAATTCAAAGATTACAGCGTTTACAGCTATGTCTTGCCTATCGTGGATGAAGAAGGAAATACTATAGGAGCGGAAGAAGTCCTATACGATACATCGTACGTCTTTATACAGATGACCGAACTATGGAAGCGGTTGAGTACGGTCCTGATAACGCTCGTCATACTTATAGTGCTGATCTCGCTTTTCGCGCAGAGACAGATATTTATGGCTCCGGTGGAACAGCTTACCGAGTGGTTCAGGCGGTTCCAGAAGGGTGAAATAGATACTATTCATCCCATCAAAGAGAAGGGGGAGTTTGGTAAGCTGGCCAGCGAAGTGGAGCAGGCCGCGCTCAGTATAAGAGTTGCGCGGAAGGCCGCGAGCGAAGAGGCTACTGAGCGGATACAAAAAGATGACCTCTGGACCGATGCGAAATTAAGGGATGTGGTGAGGTCGAAGCTGGGTGAAAACGCTCTCTTCATCGTATCCAACAGGGAGCCTTACATGCATATCGTGAATGAGGTTACCGGCAAACCCCAGTGCGTTCGTCCGGCCAGCGGTGTCGTAACAGCGCTCGATCCGATAATGCGCGCTTGCGGCGGAACATGGATCGCCCATGGAGGCGCCAACGCCGACAGAAAATTCGTCAACTCCAAAAATCAGCTTGGTGTCCCTCCCGGAGAAGACCGTTATATCTTAAAGAGGGTCTGGCTGACTAAGGACGAGGAAGACGGGTATTATTATGGATTTTCAAACGAAGGCCTTTGGCCGTTGTGCCACATAACCTATACGAGACCGATATTCAGAGAGTCCGATTGGCAGACCTACAGGAAAGTCAATCAGAAATTCGCCGATAATATACTGGAGATACTCCCGGCGAAGGATCCGTTCATCTTTATTCAGGACTATCATTTTACCCTCTTGCCTCAGATGATAAAAGAGAAGAGGCCCGACGCAACTATCGCTCTCTTCTGGCACATACCGTGGCCGAATCCCGAAGTCTTTGCAATATGTCCCTATCAGGCGGAGATCCTTGACGGCATACTGGGCTGCGATCTGATCGGGTTTCACGTCCAGTATCACTGCAATAATTTCATTGATACCGTCAACCGGCTCCTGGAGTGCCGTATCGACACCGAAAAATTCAGCATAGTCCGTTCAGGCAAAGAGACTCTGGTGCGGTCATTCCCGATCAGCGTCGATATCGGAATAAACTCAAGCGTTGGCAGGGACGAAGAAGAAGATATCGCCCGGATCCGCAGGGAATTTGAGCTGGACGGGAAGATCGTTGCTTTCGGCGTGGACAGGATAGATTATACAAAAGGAATGGCGGAGCGCATGATCGCGGTGGGCCGTTTTCTTGAAAAGTATCCGGAGTATAAAGGCAAATTCGTATTTATACAATTGGGAGCTCCCAGCAGGACACACATAAAAAGATATCACGATCTCATGGGAGAGCTTGATGAGTTGGCGGAGAAGATCAACTGGAAACATATGAGCGATGAGTGGAAGCCCATTATATACCTGAAGCGTCATTTTTCGCCCGAAGAGATAAAGCCGTTCTACAAGATCGCCGATATCTGTATAGTGAGCTCGCTTCACGACGGGATGAATCTTGTCGCCAAAGAGTATGTCGCCGCGAAGACTGATTTAAATGGCTGCCTTATATTGAGCCGGTTTACGGGAGCGGCAAGAGAGTTAACAGACGCTATCCAGATCAATCCCTACTCGATAGAGGAATTCGCGGACAGTATAAAGCTGGCTGTAAATATGCCCGAACCGGAAAGAAAGAGGCGCATGGAGAATATGAGAAAGATAATCACCGACAATAATATTTACAAATGGGCGGGCAGCATAATAACGGACCTGACCACGATAAAAAGGCCTTGAAAGTGACAGGCTTGTGAAGAAAACAGCGTACCTGTTTTCGCGCTTGGGAAGTATCAAAAAAGCCTTAAAAGGCAGGCTTATATATTTGCTCCTTGATTATGACGGCACTTTGGCGCCGATTGTCCGGGTGCCGGGCGAGGCCGCCATCCCGAGATCTACAAAAGACCTCTTGCGGCGATTGTCAAGAACGCCCGATTGCAGGATCGCCGTTGTAAGCGGCCGGGCGTTGAAAGATCTTTCCGCGCGCGTAGGCATTAAAGGGATCGTCTATGTCGGAAACCACGGGTTTGAGATCAGAGGCCCGAAAATAAGATTTAAAAGCCCTGTTTCGCTGCGGTACAGAAAAACTCTCGATGAAATTAAGGCCAAGCTGAAGAAGAGGCTCGGCCCGATAAAGGGAACGCTCATAGAAGACAAGGGTTTTTCGCTGAGCGTGCATTACAGACTGGCGGATAAGAAAGGCAAAGCCGCCGTCAAGAATGAGTTCTATGACACGCTCTTTCCGTATCTATTCAAGAAGGATGTCCGGACCACATCCGGGAAGATGATACTGGAGGTGAGGCCGCCGGTATCCTGGAATAAGGGAAAAGTTGTACTGTGGCTTTTAGGGCAGAGATCGGATATAATACAAGATAAGAGGGGGAAGGTCCTTCCTCTTTACATCGGCGATGATACTACTGATGAGGATGCTTTCGAATCATTGAAAGATAGAGGCATAACAATATTCGTAGGCAGGCCCGGGAAGACGAAAGCGCGGTTTTATTTAAAAGATACGTCAGAAGTTGCAAGGTTTTTAAGAGACATATTGGAGAATATAACGCAGGGTGCCCGATGGCGGAAAAAGAGATAAAAAAAGCGATTCAGCCTTTTAGATTTTATACGAGGCTTCACCTATCGGAGCTGACAGGACTGAGGGCGGCCAGCCTCGCAGAGCTGCTTGAGCGGATAAGGGAAGTCCCGGAAGCCTGCATCTACCACCACACTCACAGGTTTTTACAACAGCACTTGTACCTTTCTCCGGAACCTCCCAATGATTTCGCCTATTGGGTAAGCGAGGCGCTCGGTGAAGACGATCTTGGGGAGATGCTCGCCAGTATCGATACCATACAATTTTCGAACATTGCGGACCTGAGAGAGAAGATAGTCTCCACCATCGAGGATTATTTACAGGAGAGTAAAAGCGCCGTGGGAAGATCTGCCCGGCACGGCGAGGAATTTTATTTTATAAAATCCATCAGTTTTGTATTTCCCCTTCAGCATGTCGCCAATGACCTGGCGGAGTTTGTCGGCATCTTGGAGGCTATCTCGGCGGACTCAATTTATTTTCACATGTTCGAGGCGCGTTTAAGGCTCAAGAGGGGTACAAACGATTTTTCATATTGGATAGAAACCTCGCTCGGGGACAAGAAGCTGGCGGATGATATTGCCAAGCTCGACCCGTATACACATACGATAGAGGACCTGCGCAATAAGCTTGTCAGGATGGTTAAAAAAAGATGCGGGGCTTGATATGTCAAAGATAGAAGATTATATTCCTGTAGTAGGCCAGCCCGTCATGGATGACCTGCGGCTTCTTGCCCAGAGGCTGGAAGGGAAGACGGTCCAGCATATAAATTCTACCGCTATGGGAGGAGGCGTTGCCGAGATACTTAACAGGATGGTGCCGCTCTTAAAGGAGCTGGGCGTCAATACCGCGTGGGACGTGATAAAAGGCGGGGCGCAATTCTTCGAGGTCACCAAAAAATTTCATAACGCCCTGCACGGCAAAAAGGAGGAGATCGGTAAAGATGATTATGAGATCTTCATGGAGACGAGCCGTAAAAATATAGAGGAATTAAACATATACGGAGATATAGTCTTTATCCATGACCCCCAGCCGATAGCCATGGTGGAGAAGAAGCATGACAATAAATGGATATGGCGGTGCCACATAGATGTGTCGGCGCCGGACAAGGCCGTATGGAAATTTTTGTACGATTTTATTATCAAATACGACTCTTCCGTCTTCTCCGCCCCATCGTTTTCCAGGGAATTGCCCATCCGTCAATTCTTGATATCGCCTTCCATAGATCCTTTGAGCGACAAGAATAAAGAGCTGCCGCCCGATGTTGTTGACGGCGTGCTGGAAAAATACGGCATCGTTCAGGATAAGCCGATAGTGACGCAGATCTCGCGCTTTGACCGTCTTAAAGACCCGGTCGGGGTCATTGAAATGTATAAGAAGGTAAAGAAATATATAGACTGTCAGCTTATACTGGCCGGAGGTGGCGCGACCGATGACCCCGAAGGGGTAAAGGTTCTTGAGGAGACGAAAGAGCGCGCCGGGAAAGACCCGGACATACATATACTCCTCCTGCCCCAAAACGATATAGAGGTGAACGCCCTTCAGAGAGCGTCCACAGTTATCGTCCAAAAATCCATCAAGGAAGGTTTTGGCCTTACGGTCTCCGAGGCGCTCTGGAAGGCGAAGCCGGTCGTCGCTTCGTACGCCGGAGGCATTCCCTTACAGGTTACTCATAAATATTCCGGACTGCTATGCCGGTCCATAGACGGCGGGGCGTTCGCCGTAAAGCAGCTTTTGAACAGCCCCGCTTACGCCGAAAAGCTCGGCAGGAACGGGCACGAGCACATAAAGAATAATTTTTTACTTACGCGCCATCTTAAGAACTATATGCTTTTATTCCTTTCGTTGTATCATTCTGAAGACATGATCTATTTGTAGAACGAACCGGCAGGGGTGAATATGATAAATAATATCACTACATTTTTTCAGCGCATAAGAGTGATAGATATCGTCGACATCGGCATAATCGCCGTATTTATCTTCCTCATACTTGTCTGGCTCAAAAAGTCCAGGGTGAGGTTCATATTCATAGGTATCATAATGATGGGCGCGCTCTATATACTGGCGCGTCTATTCGGATTTTATCTGACGACAGTGGTCTTGCAGGCGTTTTTTGCGGTCGCACTTATCACAATAGTTATCATCTTCCAGGATGATCTTCGTCACTTTTTTGAAAGGATAGCCATCTTTGGCGTGACTCGCAAGCACAAGACGGTGACGTCTTTTACCCACGATATAGAGGTCTTGAGCAGCGCTCTTGCGAATCTCTCCCGTAAGAAGATAGGTGCGCTGATCGTCATTAAAGGCACCGACCCGCTCGATCGTCACCTTGAGGCAGGCGTTTTGGTCGATGGGTTGATAAGCCAGGTCCTTCTGGAGAGCATCTTTGACCATCACGTGCCCAGTCATGACGGCGCGGTGATCGTTGACGGCGCCCGATTAACAAAGCTGGGCTGCCACCTTCCGCTCTCCACAAATATTAAAGAGGTCGGGCGTTTAGGTACGCGCCATGCCGCGGGCCTGGGCATGACTGAGCGGACAGACGCCCTGTCGATCGTGGTTTCAGAGGAGGAGGGGACGATCTCGGTTGCTGAGGAAGGTAAATTCAAGACTTTAAAAGATGCCGCTCATCTTAATCATACGATACAGGATTTCTACCGGAAGAAGTTCCCCGAAAGAAAAGGCGCGGGGCTTAGGCGCTCTTTAACCGACCATCTCCCGGAAAAATTATTTGCCATAGTCATTGCCTGTGGCCTGTGGGCCACTTTTGGTCACCGCATAGAAAACATTCAAAGGGATTTTGTTGTCC
>Ga0268276_1001139_pt1 | contig 27532 bp, 30 predicted proteins | sample saktaG_4_FD_190145 | JGI IMG/M metagenome (GOLD analysis project Ga0268276, IMG submission 190145) | Saline water microbial communities from Sakinaw Lake, British Columbia, Canada - sak_2010_1_5_45m | ecosystem: Environmental > Aquatic > Non-marine Saline and Alkaline > Saline ...
ACTTGCAGTGATGGACTTGAAGGAAGTTGCATTGGAACACTTTCACCAGATTGTAACAATAATCAATTTACGTGTGGAGATTCATTAAATGATTGTGGAATCTGTGGAGAATGTGAAGAGGGATCTTATTGTGACGGGGGTATTTGTGTGGTAACTTGCATGCCTGATGATTGCACAGGCAAAGAATGTGGAAGTAATGGGTGTGGGGGAAGCTGTGGTTGGTGTGAAATTAGTTATAACATAAGTTATACTTGTAATATTAGTGGTTTGTGTGAAATGTGCACTCCAGACTGTTCTGGAGGAAGAAATTGTGGAACTGCTCTTAATGGATGTGGAGTATGCGGAGAATGTAATGAAACAAGAGGAGAACTGTGTAGTCTAGCAGGAATATGTGTTTTAGAAGTATTTCTAAATACTGGAATTGTTAATTCTACCTGGCCGATAAGTGCAGGGATATATTTTGATAGTGATAATTTGCCTAAATCAGGAGTCAGTTATACAGATTATTGGGTAAGATTACTGGGAGGTACTTGTTTGCAAATAGAAAAGTTTGTAACTCCTGTTATTCCACAAATTTATAATATGAGTTATATAAAATTCTATACTTCTTCAAGTTCAATTAAAGCAGGTGATAATTATGAAATATGGAAAACCTATGGGGCATGCACCCTTTAAACTTATTAATCAAACAAACTACTTTTGCACATGAAAAAAATAATATGTGAGAAAATACCAAGAATAATAAAAAATAAAGATAGACTCGAAGAAGAATTAGATGTAATTATAAAAACAAGGGGAAAGGAAGTTTATCTCTCTGGAAAACCAGAAGAAGAATATATTGCAGAAAAAGTAATTGAAGCTCTTGATTTTGGATTTCCTTTTTCAAATGCACTGGAAATAAAAAAAGAGGATTTTATATTTGAAATATTAAATATAAAAGAATATTCAAATCAAAAAAACTTTGAGAGAATTCGTGGAAGGATAATAGGAAGAAAGGGAAAAACACTTAAGACAATCTCAAATTTAAGTGAATGCTATCTTGAAATTAAAGAAAATAAGCTCGGAATTATAGGATATGCTGAGAATATAAGGACTGTAGAAGAAGCTTGTAAGCTTTTAATAAAAGGCTCAAAACAAGCACATGTTTATGCTTATCTCGAGAAGCACCGTCTAGAACCAATTATTGATTTGGGTTTGAAAGATATGAAAAAATAAAGCGCCCCGGGTAGGACTCGAACCTACGACTTCACGGTTACTGTTGTAATTATTAACAGCCGTGCGCTCTAACCAACTGAGCTACCAGGGCATATATACTTACTTAAGAATTGAAAATTAAAACCTTATTTAAAGTTTGCCATATCAAAAAACCTTATAATGTTTATTCTCTAAATTAATTTATGGGCTTTGAAACAAAAAAACAAAAAGTTCTCTTAGCAATGTCAGGGGGAGTTGATTCTTCAATTGCCGCGCTTCTTCTCAAAAAAAAAGGATATGAAGTTGTTGGAGCATTTATGAAAAATTGGTCTGATACTAAAGACCCACTCACTGGAAAATGTGCCTGGAGAACTGAAAAAAAAATGGCACTTAAAATTGCTTCTCAATTGGATATCCCTTTAATTACTCTCGATTTTGAAAAACAATATAAAAAAGAGGTAATTGAAAAGATGTTTGATAAATACAAAAAAGGAATAACTCCCAATCCAGATATAGATTGCAATCAAAAAATAAAATTCCCCTTATTATTAAAAGAAGCAAAGAAACGAGGAATAAACATTATAGCAACAGGACATTATGTAAGAGTTAAAAAAAATAAGGACGGTTTATATGAACTGCTTCGTGGAAAAGATGAATCAAAAGACCAATCTTATTTTCTTTACAAAATAAAGCAGAATGAATTAGCTCATTGTTTATTTCCTGTTGGAAAATATTCAAAAGAAAAGATAAGAAAAATTGCACATAAAAATAAACTCCCAAATTACAATAAAAAAGGAACAGTAGGAATCTGTTTCGTAGGAAAAGTAAATCTTAAAAAATTCCTTCAAAAAAAAATAAAATCAAAAAAAGGGAAAATTCTAAATCCAGAAGGAAAGCCAATAGGAGAACATGATGGAATTTATTATTACACAATTGGACAGCGTTTAGGCCCAAGATATGGCTTTGAATTAGATAGAGGAGATAAAAACAAACCATCCAAATGGTATGTTGCTGTAAAAGATATAAAAAAGAATATAATTATTGCAGCTCCAAAGAATCATCCCTTAAATTTTAGGAAAAAGATTATAATAAAAGATTTACATTTAATTTCAGAAAATAAAGAAAAATTCAAGGACAAAAAAACAAGAGTATTCTCAAGAATCCGCCATGTTGGAGAATTGCTTCCAAGCACAATATATTACAACAAAAAAAACAAGAAGTACGAAGTTGAACTAAAAGAAGCCATTACAGGAATAAGCGAAGGACAGGCAATTGTTCTCTATGGGGGTGAAAAGGTTTTTGGGGGAGGAGAAATAAGGTTTGATTAAATTTAAATAATCCTTTTACTACATTGAATCATGCTGGACAAAATAATTCATTCAAGAAGAAGCGTAAGAAAATTCAATTCAAAGAAACCAAATTGGAGGACAATAATAGAATGCATAGATTCTATGCGCTATGCTCCAATGGCAGGAAATAATTTCTCCCTTAAGTTTATTCTAGTTGATGATGAAAAAAAGATAAATGAAATGTCAAAAGCTTCACAACAGCAATTCATAAATCAGGCAAAATATGTTGTAGTGGTATGCACAACTCCCCTAAGAACAGAAATCTCTTTTGAAGAAAGAGGAAAAAATTATTTGAAACAACAGGCAGGGGCAGCAATTCAAAACTTTCTTTTAAAAATAACAGAATCAGGACTTTCAACTTGCTGGATAGGACATTTTGTTGATAATGAAATAAAAGAGATATTAAATATTCCAAAAGAAATACATGTTGAAGCATTATTCCCAATAGGATATGCTTTCAAAAAACCAGAATCAAAAAGAGTAATTGAACTGGACAATGTTTTGTATTTCAATAAATATGGCAATAAGAAGATGAATCCCCCTTCCAAAATAGATGCTTAAAATATTCAGCTAGAAATTCTTGTAAAAATTTTCAATAAACAAAAATTAAATATTACTCTTCCATATCCAAATCAAGTCCTTTAACAATTCTCAAAACAAGATTCATAATAGGAGTAAAGATTAAACCTACTAAGAAACTGAGGATCCCATATATTAAAGGAATTAATATAAAAGACAAAAAACCAGTACCCATTCCCATAATACCCAAGCTTCCAGTGGGAAGAATTGAAGAAAGTATAAGGACATAAATCAGCAAAAATAAATCAAAAATCAATCCAATAAATACTCCATAAATTCCCAAAAAGCAAGCAGCTTTTAACACTCCAACTCTTTTTAGAACCACCATTAATTAGCTAACGAATAATACTTTAAAAATCTTTACAAAAATAATATCCCCTCGTTTCCGAGGGGAAAAATTGAATAAAAATAAAACTAATAAATTAGAGATTTATCTCCAAACTTCTATTCCCAAATCAGTCATTTCACGAGCTGCAGGGAAAAATTGTTCTTCAATGTCTCTTCCAAGCACATAAGGAGACTTAACTCCAGTCATTATTGTAATAACTCTAACTCTTCCAGCAAATTCTTTGCTAATTCTTGCTCCAATAATCACCTGTGCTTCAGGACCTAAATTTTCTGAAACTGTTCGTCCGATAAGATCAAACTCTTCTAACTTCAAGTCAGGTCCACAAGTCACGTGAATCAATGCTCCGCTAGCACCTCTGTAATCCACATCAAGTAGAGGATGAGTAAGGGCTTGCCTTACAGATTCATTAACTTTGTCCTGAGAATCGCTTTCACCAATGCCTATAACTGAAACTCCACCATTCTTCATAATTGAAGAAACATCAGCATAATCCAAGTTAATCAAACTAGGAAGAGTAATTGTCTCAACAATACCTTTAATCATAGTAGATACAAGCTCATTTGCGACTGCAAATGCCTGTTCAATAGGTAACTGTCCTGCGATATCAACGAGTCTGTTATTATCTAATACTATACAAGTATCAGTAACTTCTCTTAATTCTTGCAATCCAAATTCTGCTTTGTCAACTCTTGCTTTTTCAGATTCAAAAGGCATTGTTACAACACCTATGACTACTGCGCCTGTCTCTTTAGCTATCTGAGCAACAACAGGTGATGCGCCAGTTCCGGTTCCCCCGCCCATTCCTGCCAATACAAAAACCATATCTGCATTTCCAACTGCTTTTTTCAATTCAGACAAAGCTTCCTTAGCAGCTTCTCTACCAATCTTCGGTCTTCCACCTGCACCAAGTCCTCTGGTCAATTCTTTACCAATAAGAATCTTTTCATCAGATTTAGTAACACTAAGATGAAGTGCATCTGTATTGCAAGCATAAATTGTAGCACCACTTATGCCTTTATTAAAAAGCCATGTAACTGCATTGCTTCCCATGCCACCACATCCTATAACTTTTATATTTGCCTTTCCAGCTTTTAATTCATCAAAATTAATACTATGTGTAGCAGTATTTGCGATTGCTTCTTTTGCAAAATCTAACACCATTTTTTTAACCTCCTTATCCCTCTATAAAAATTCTGATAAACAGAATTAAATAAATAGATACCCTCTTCTTTATAAAAATTGTGGAACTAAAAGATGAAGATAATTTGACAATTTCTCAGAGTTTTATCAAAATATACTTTGAATTAAACAAATCCTTAAATAATAAAGCACCCAAAAGAGAGTATGCAAAGAGAACTTATTTATGTTCCAAACACAAAATTAATGCTTTTAGAAAAATTTGGTGGCTTTTTTAAAATAAATCTCTCAGGAGAAATAAGGACAATAAAAGAAATTGAAGAAATAGGAATACCTCTTACAAAAACTCCAGATTTTAAAGAATTAACAAACCCAAATCCTTTAACAAGCTCATTGGAATATTATTTAAGAAAGGCCAATGTTCAATTTACTTTATCAAAAAGAGAAGATAAGGTTATTCAATATTTAGGATTACTTTATGATAAATCAATCTGCCAATTTTATCTAATAAAAGATAAATTGTAAATTATATCTCTTTTTCCAATTTCTTAATCTTTTTCCACCCTTTCTCTAATTTTTCATTAGACATTTTAACAATCAATTTCAGAAATTCATCATTAATCAGAACTTTTCCATCCTTTATTATTGGAAATTCTAATTTATCACTGCTATTTAATTCTAAAACAACATTTCTATCACAAGTTAGAACACTACTTCTCTTAAACCCAATAGCCTTAGCTTTTTCAAGCATTTTCGAGGCATTTTTTAAATCTCTGCAAGCAATATGAATTATAGGGGGCTCAAGCTTGAATTTGATAAGTTTTTTTATTTTTACAAGCCCATTCAAAGCCTTTTTCAGACCATTAAAAGAAATTTTATCATGCCAAACTTTTAAGAACAAATCATTTTCTTTCTTTTCCTGATCAATCATAAATATAATTCTTCCAGAACAGGAAGAAGTTGTATAAAAATCTTTGAGAGAATTTATTTTATCACAAAGAGGTTTTATTTTTTTATCCCACTTTCCTGCAGAAGACTTATCTAATTTTGAAAGAACTGCTGTTTTTCTTTGAACAAATCTGTCTCGTAGCATAAAATTTAAATATTCTTTACATATTTTAAATCTATGGAAAAACAAAAGGTAAAACCTTTAGCTAAACTGTCTAAAAGCCAGTTTAAGCCAATTATAGCGACAAATATAGATGGATTATTAATTAAAAATGAAGCTTTCACGGAACCTCATAAGGCTTGGTTTGAGAGAGCAATAAAGAAAACAAAAGATAATTCATTTAGAAAATGGATTGGAAAGGAAAACTATTTTATTGGTGTTAATGAAGTAATGGAAAAACTTATGCCTTCATCTTCAAAAGAAGAAAGAATTTATCAAGCTAGAAAATGGTATCAAGAAGATGTTGTAAAATATATTAAATCTCATTCTGAAATTGTTAAAAAAGATATTACTAAAAAAGTAGCATCATTAAAGGAAAAATACAGATTAATTCTTGTAACTTCAAATACAAAAGATTATATTAATAAAATTTTGAAGGCATCAAAATTAGAAGGCATTTATGATTCTATAATTGCAAGTAAAACAGAAGAAGAACCAGATAAAGAAGAATTAATAAGAGAATTAGTTAAAAAATATGGAAAACCAAAATATTATTTGACTGGAAAACCAGAAGATAAAATAAATATTCATTTTAAAAAATTAGAGATTAAAGTTATAGGCGTAGAATGTATTGATGAAATATATTAATTATTCACAGCCTTCTTAAATTCTCTTTTCATATATCTATTCAGCATCTTTGGATGCTTCCTGCAAAAATATTCTATTTTGCTTGATGACTTATGAGCAAAATCATACCTTTTCCCAAGACTCATTAAATTTCTCTCATGTAATTCATGTAAAAAGACGAACTTTCTCTCACTTAAAGACAAATCATCATCAATCCATATTTCATTCTCAGGAATAAAACTATAAACTTTATCGTGCCCCCCTCAGTAAAATCCAAGAAAAATAAATCTCTCACCAATTCCCCCTTAACAACCCACACTTTTATTTTTTTGCTGCTGTATTTTTTTATTAGATTTTTATAAACAGCATTTATTACATTTCCATTAATCTTTTTTATTCTTAATTCTTTTTTCATTAATTTTGACTTGCTTCTTTCTCTTTTTTCTATCTTCTCTGCTATCTTCACAGCCTCCTTAGAATTCATTCCCTTTAACATTAATCTGTTAATTGCAAGCATTGTTTCAATGAAATATTTCTCCTCTCCGGAATTCCTCTCTTTATCAATCCAAAATTCATTTTTTGGGATAAACTTAAATTCATAATGCTGTCCAAAATTAGTAAATTCTTCATCAATGTTTCCTCTTATATACTTTCCATTAACAATCCATATTTTAAATCCTGAAATCTCTGAAAGTTTTTTTATGTAAATCTTTTTTGTTTTCACATCTATAATCTATAAAACATACTTTTTATTCCTTTTCTAATATCTCACATCTTATCTTATTTTCCGCACACAATTCCCTAAATTCCTGAGCATCTTCACTTGTTCCAACAACAGAACCATAATGCATAGGAATTGCAAGTGTGGGCTTTATAAGGTTGGCAGCCTCAGCTGCTTCTTCTGGATTCATAGTAAATCTCCCTCCTATAGGAAGCAATGCAACAAATTCCTTCCCAGGCTGCTTATACCCAGTAAGCTTTTGCATTTCTGGAATTAAATCTGTGTCTCCAGCATGATAAATTATAACATTATTAATCTTTAAGAGATAACCAACCCAATTTTCACTTTTTGGATGAAAATGTTTGTCAGAATTATAAGAAGAAAGTACAGAAACTTTTATATCTCCAATGTCCAATTCTTGTCCCGGCTCAACAACTTCCATTTTTATTGAAACATTAAACCGCGTAATTTTGCTCTGACAATCTGCAGTCATAATTATCTTTGTTCCATCCTGCACAATTTTCTCAATATCTGCTACACTGCAATGGTCATAATGACTATGAGTTATAAGAATTATGTCTGCCTTTTCCATGCCTTCCTTTATATTATAGGGATCTATATATATTGCTCTTGAATTTTTAATAAAAAATCCTGAATGCCCAAGCCATTTTAACTCAACTTCCCCTATTTTCATTAAATTAAACAAATAAAGACATTTTTAAAGATTGTTACAAAAGAATTCTTGAAAAAAATTAAATAAGATGCAATTCCATTCAAAAAAAAAGATTATTTAAATATTAAAATTCATCATCGTCAGAGCTAATATCATCGTCAGATTCATTTTCAGAATCTTCAGAATCTTGCTCTTCTTCTGGAAATTGCTCTTCTTCGCTTTTAGGCATCTTAAGACCTCCAAATTTAAATAACATCATTCTTTCCTCCAATATTTTTAAATCTATCGATACACTAAAAGATAGATAAAAGAGTGTGGAAAAGCTTAAAAAAGAAAGGTATCTGAAAAGAATAGCTAAAATGGCAAACTCTTATATTGATGCTTTGAAAGGTTCCAAAGTAAGTGATACAAAAGTAATTCTTTCCCCAAAAAGACAAATTGTAAAGAATCAGAAAGAAAGATGTTATATGTGTGAGAAATCTCTTGGAAATGAAATGTGTTATTTTGCTGAAATTCAAGGTCCCGATATGAATACAGGAATACAATCTAGAGAAATGAGAGCTGTTTGCTCAACATGTTCTTTTGCATTGGGAAAAGACCCAGTTAAACAACCGAAGAAATCAAGGGATTCAGATAGAGAAAGAGAAAAAGTAAAAGCAAAAAAGGCTGAAGATGAAGAAGTTAATTTGTTTAAAGAACTTAAGTTAAAACATAATACAAAAGACGAAATGTATGATCAGTGGAGATAAAGAAATTTAATTCTAAAATTAATTTTAAGGGTTCAACCTACTCATTGTTCTTGGGAATGCTATTGCATCTTTTACATCATCCAATCCACAAATCCATTTGATTACTCTTTCAGTTCCCATTCCAAAACCCGCATGAGGAATGCTTCCGTATTTTCTTGTATCTAGATAATATCCATAGTCTTCAATTTTTTCTCCTTTACTTTTCAAAGTTTTAATCAATTCCCCAATATTTGTATCTCTTTCGCTTCCCCCTATAATTTCATGATTTCCTTCGGGAGCAAGCATATCAAAACAAACAGCAACTTTTGGATTCTTAGGGTCTCTTGGTTTGTAAAAAGCCATTATTTCTTTTGGGTAATGTGTAACAAAAATAGGGGTGTCATAATCTTCCATTAACTTTTCTTCTTCAATAGTCCTAAGATCCTTACCCCACTTAATTTTAATTTTCTTTTTTTTATCTAATATTTCAAGAGCTTCGTTATAAGTCATTCTTGGAAATTTTTTCTTTAGTGTTGGTTCCAATTTTTTTATATCTCTCCCAAGAATTTCTAATTCAAGTTTATTATTTTCAATAACTCTTTTAAAAATATGTTTGATCAAGCCTTCAGCATATTCCATTAGTTCATCAAGATTTATCCAGGCAACTTCCATTTCATGCATCCAAAATTCAGCTAAATGGCGAGATGTTTTAGATTTTTCAGCTCTAAATGTGGGGGCCATAGTATAAATCTTTTCCAATGCAAACATTGCTGCTTCTGCATATAACTGCCAAGTTTGAGTCAGATATGCTTTTTTACCAAAGTAATCCACTTCAAATAAAGTTGGTCCTTCTTCAGCACCACCCGGGATTAAAACAGGTGATTGAAATTCATAGAATCCAAGATTGTGATAATACTCATGAATTGCACTAAACACAGTACTTCTTATTTTTAAAATCGCAGTCATCTTCCTGCTTCTCAGCCATAAATGTCTTCTGTCTCCAAGAAGTTCTTCATTCAAATCTTTGTTTATAGGAAAATCTTCTGCAATCTGAATTATGTTTATTTTAGCAACAGAAATTTCATATCCTGTAGGTGCTCTTTTGTCCTCTTTAATATTTCCAAAAATTTCAACAGAACTCTCAATTTTTATTTTATCTATTTCATTCCATTGTTTTTCAAAATTTTTCTTTTCAAGAACACACTGAATTATATTAGAACTATCTCTTAAAACAATAAATTTCATGGCATTGCTTCCTCTTTCTCTATAAACCCATCCCCTCACAGCCACTTTTTTCTGCTTTTTAGCATTTTCAATTGCTTCATGGATTGAAACAAATTTCTGTACTACCATGCTATTCATTAGAAAAAAGAGTTTAATAAATTTTAGTTAATCTAAATCTAAGCTTATTTTTAGAGCATTATCTATTCTTTTTAATAAGAAATTATCAAGAGAAGAGATTTTCTTAATTAATCTAGCTTTATCAATTGTTCTAATTTGATTAAACAAAATAGTTGAATCCTTATCTAAACCTGATTCTTTTTTGGACAGAAAAACATTTGTGGGAAATTCTTTTGCATAAACTCTTGAAGTAATAGGAGCAATAATTGTTAAAGGACTAAATTGATTGGAAAAGTTATTCTGAATTATGAGCGCAGGTCTAACACCTCCTTGCTCACGTCCTTTTATGGGTTCTAAATTTGTCAGAAAAATATCTCCTCTAAGAATTTTAACAATCACCATTCCCAATTAAGGGAAGCGTCTGTTTTTTCCCATTCTCTGTTTATTCTTAAATTTTCTTCAGCCATTACTTTGCAACCTTCAATTAAAAGTTCTCTATTTTTCCTTTTGGATTCTTCAGAAAATTTCATAAGCCCCAGTATAACCTGCTCATAAGTTTCTTTTTCATTTTTTAATCTGTCAAGTTGCCTTTTAACACCTTCATCTAGTTGTATAGTTGTAATCATTACACTATAGAATAACTATAGTTTATAAAAGTTTTGATTTAGAAAACAGATTTGACTTCTCTTCTTATTCAATCAAATTTATATATCCTTTATTCAACCAAAATTAATGGTCTTTAATATAACTTGCAAGGACAAGAAAACAAATGCAAGAATAGGAATTTTGAAAACAAAGAAAGGAACTGCTGAAACCCCTTTTTTTATGCCTGTCGCAACTCGCGGGGTGGTTAAGGGCCTGACTTCTGAAGAACTTAATGAAATAAAAATTCCTGCAGTAATATCAAATGCATTAATTTTATATCTTCGCTCTGGCTCTGAAATATCAAAAAAATTGGGTGGAATTGGAAAATTCATGAATTATTCTGGAATAAATTTTAGTGATTCAGGAGGTTTTCAAATGTATTCAAAAAGCATTTACATAAAATCAAATGAGGGTGGAGTTTATTTCAAAAACCCTCTTAATGGAGAGAAAATATTCATGACTCCTGAGAAAAATATGAAAATACAGCTTGACATTGGGAGTGATGTTGCAATGTGCTTAGACTCTATGCCAATGTATGAACATTCTAAGGAACAGATTTCAGAATCTGTTAAAAAAACTTCTTTGTGGGCAAAGAGATGCAAGATTCATCATGACTTAATTCAAAAAAATATTTCAAAGAACAAAAGACAATTGTTATTTGGTATAATTCAAGGAGGAATATACAAGGATTTAAGAGAAAAATCAACAAAAGACTTGCTTAAATTGAATTTTGATGGATATTCAATTGGAGGCTTTGGACTTGGAGAAACAATAGAAGAAGAATTTAATATTGTAAAAATTGTTAAAGAAATGCTTCCAGAAAAAAAGCCAGTTTATCTTATGGGAATAGGAAATCCTGTAGAAATCTTAAAAGCAATCTCGTTAGGAGTTGATATATTTGATTCGCGAATGCCAACCCAAAATGCCCGTCGTGGGACTCTCTTCACATCAAAAGGAAAATTAAGAATTCTCAAAGAAGAATATAAATTTGACAAATCTCCAATTGACAAAAATTGCAATTGCTTTGTGTGCAAAAATTACAGCAGAGCCTTCATAAGATATCAGCTTCTGCACAAAGAATTAACAGGAAAAAAACTTGCAACTTATCATAATATTTATTTTCTTCAGAAATTAATTGAGAAAGCAAAAGAAAAAATTCGCAGGGGCAAATTCAAAGAGTTTTTAAAAGAAGTTGAAGAAAGATATAAGGAAAATTAAATTATCAAGTAAAATCTTATAGTTTAAGTATAATCTCGGTATTATTTTATTAAGTATAACAATCCTGTTTTGACATTAATTATATTTTCTAAGGGCGGGTGGGAATAAAATTAAATTAATATCAAGGTGTCAATCTTGTTCTATCTCTTGGAAACAAAACAACTTCCCTTATATTCTCAATTCCCAAAATAAGCATTGTTAATCTCTCTAAACCCATTCCCCAACCACCATGGGGAGGAGCCCCATACCTAAAACTATCTATATATGCTTTGAAATCTTTAGGATTGAGTCCTCTTGCTTTTAATCTTTCCTCAAGCAATTTAGGAATATGAACTCTCTGTCCCCCGGATGCAATCTCCATTCCCTTGTAAATTGCATCAAAACCACATGAAATTTCTTCTCCCTTTTTACCTTTTTTAGGCATGATGTAAAAAGGTTTTCCAGCCAATGGCCAGTCATGAACAAAAACAATTGCATCAGGAAACAATTCTTCAAGTTTTCTCTCACCTTCAGGGGTTAAATCAGTTTCCTCTGTATGAATTTTTTCTTTTTTAAGAAGTTTATTCACCTCTTCAAAAGTAATATATTTTGTCTTTGGAACATTTAATTTAATTCCAAGCATATCTAATTCTTTTTTATTATCTTCAATCACTTTCTTTATTATATGTTGAACACACCTTCCCAAAACATCCATAACAACAAATTCATCAGCAAACCCCTGCTCATAATCCATCTGTCTTGATTCATTCAAATGTCTTGGAGTATTATGTTTTTCTGCTCTCCAAACAGTAAAAAGAGCATATACTTTTTCAAGAGAGCAGGCAAGCATTTGTTTATACAACTGACAACTTTGGGATAAATAAGCATCTTTTTCAAAATATTTTAATTTGTATAATTCTGTTCCTCCTTCTGAACTTGCTCCTATTATAGAAGGAAAAACTGCCTCGAGCACACCTTCTTTTTCCATAAATTCTCTAAATGCTTTCATAATTGTTGCTTCAACTTCAAAAATTGCCTGGACTTTTGGTTTTCTTATATCCAAAAATCTATAATCAAGTCTATTTTGAAATTCAGTTGTTGTTGTTTTCTCATTAACATGAATTGGAAGATTTTCTGCCTTGCCTATTATCTCAATACTCTCCACATCAACTTCAATGTCTTTCCTTGCATATTCTGCCTTAACATTGGCAGATTTAACTTTTCCTTTAATTTCAACTGCACTCTCTAATGTCAATTCAGAAAGTTTATTCATTAAATTTCCTTGAATAACACACTGAACAATTCCTGTTCTATCTCGAAGTAATATAAATCCTAATTTTGCCAATGCCCTTATTTCATAAATCCAACCTTTGAGCAGAACTTCCTTTCCTGTTTTCAAATCTTTGACATAACTTCTTTCCATAATTAAGAAAAGAACAAGGGGTTTTTTAATTTAGTGGTTTGGAAGTTACAAATTAATTATCTTATGCCCTGCAACACCTAAATTATATATTTCAGTTTTACCAATTTTTGTTTTTCCTTCTCCTTCATGAATGTGTCCACAAAAAACATATTTTGGTTTGTACTTTTTAATATAATTTAAAATTACTTTACTTCCAGCATGTTTACTCTTCCATTCTTTAGGAGCAGAAGGATGATTCGTTTTATCTAAATAACCATATGGAGGTTGATGACAAATTAATACATCTAAATTCTTAAAATTCTTCAACACTCTCTTTGCTTTTATTGTTTCTTTTTTTGATTTTTTGATTTTATCTTTATCCTTATTATTATATTCCTTATACCAACAAACATCCTCAAAATACTCTAAAAAACCAATTCTTAAACCATTAACATTTCTTACAACATTTTTGACAAGATAAAAATTATTAATTTTATTGATGCCCTTACTAAGATAAGGTAATTTCATTTTAAATTCTTTTTCATCTTTTTTAACTTCTGAATCTTTTATCATATTTGTTCCAACATTTCCTAAAATAGAGTAAGTGGGGGCAAATTTAGAAAAAAATTTCCAAACTCTTAAGGAAGAATTATAAATCTCATTATAAACTGCTTTGTTTAATTTTCCATCATATTCTAATTCTGGCAAACCTTCTTTCTTCCTCTTAACATTCTCAAAGAATCTTCCTCTAGCCAAATCTGCTTTTCCAACATCTCCAGTTATTAAAATTAAATCTATTTCTTTTACAGGAATTTTTTTTATTTTCTTGGAGCCATGAGGATCTCCTATAACAAGAATTTTCACTTTCTCTCAATCAACTTATTTATAATCTCCATGGCTTCCTTCCCGTTTATCTTCCCTTTCATCTCAGCCATAACCAACCCCATATAAGCATTTACATTTAATCCTGGTTTACTCTTTATTATTTTCAAAATCTTTTCTTCAATTTCAGAAACATCTGCTTTTTCAAGATTAATTGCTTTCTCAAAATCCTCCCCATTAATCAATTTTATCATTATCTCCTTAACTTCTCCTTCTGAAATCTTTTTCTTTTTAATATTTCTCAATATATCACTATAATAATCTCCTAAAATGTTCTCAACTTCATCCAATTTTTTTCCTGTTTTAGAAGAAATCTCTTTAGGAAAGAGTAAAATCATTTTTGCAATAAAATTAAGATTAGAATAAATTTCAGAAAGTATTTTGAATTCACCTATTTTGTTCTCTTTCAACACAAGTTTTATCATTTCATCCTTTAATCCCTTTTCTTTTAATTCTCCTGCAATATCTTTTCTTAATTTAGGTAATTCCTTTTTAATTTCATTTATAAAATCTCTTGATATCTTAAGCAAAGGCAAATCTGTTTCAGGATACATTCTGTCTGCTCCCGGCATTGGCCTCAAAAATTCAGAGATTCCATCAGCTAAAGAATTTCTTACCTCGGCTTGGGTTGGTTTTTTCCTGTCATATAATTCTTTCTGTCTCAAAACTTCATTCTCAATAGTTTTTACAAAAGTCCTCATATCCTGAACACCTTTCATTTCAATTCTATTTCCATCCATTATAGAAATATTCACATCCTGTCTTATTGTTCCAATTCCTCTTTTAACTTTACAGCTTCTCAAAACATCTCCTATATGCAAGGCCACCTCTTTTGCTTGCAACGGACTTTTAATGTCCGGAGCTGTTGCAATTTCAATTAAAGGAATTCCCAACCTATCTAAATTCCAGTAAATTTTATCTCCTTGCGACTTAACTTTTCTTGCAGAATCTTCCTCAAGACAAATTGTATCAATTCCAACTTTACCTTGAGAAGTCTCAACATATCCGGCTCTTGCAATTAAAACAGTTCTTTGAAATCCAGAAGTATTGCTTCCATCAATTACTGTTTTTCTCATTATCTGGGTTAAAGGAAGTATTGTGCAATTCAAAAGTAAAGCAATTTGCAAAGCAATTTTTAATGCTTCTTCATTTATATTGTATGGGGGTTCCTCATCAAATTCAACCAGACAACTATTGCTTTTATAACCTTGATAAACAAACTCTTTTTTCAGATTTGCCTGATATTGGGCTGCAATATCAACCTCTCCAGATTCTCCAGCAACTGCATGAAGTTTTCTATGAATTAAAAAATCAGGTTCATCATTTCTCAGAATAGATGGACAATTACAAAACAATTTATGGCTATCTAATTGCTGATGAATTTCCAATCCTGATTTAAATTTAATTTTTTGATAATCTATTTCTGGCATAAAAAATAAAGATAAAGAGTATATTTAAAATTATCCAAGTAAATTTTCTTGAGTAACTGCAAAATCAACAACAGAATATTCTTTTTCTACAATCTCCCTAGTAAATTCTAAAATTCTTTTAACATAATCCTCTCCAAAAAGCTTTTTTAGATTATTATAATCCACCCCATTATACAGGGATTTGCTCATTTTTTCCCTTCCTTTTGCAAATATTGTTGGCCCAACAATAAAATCAAGTTCCTTTTTTGGATCCGCCATATCCATTATTTTTATTATTTTTTCTATTTTAGATTCTTTAGTTTCCCCATGAGGATAAAAATAATCTCCCCCATAAATATGGGCGTCTGCCATGGGACAAGAAAGGTCTCTTAAAACCCCCATTAGGGGATGAACTGAAATATCAAATGAAGGGTCCAAAACATTTAATTCATAATCATCTGTTTCACATAAAGGATTTAAACAAAAAGTATAAATTCTTCCATCTTCATATTTGTTAATTTTTCCACGAATAGTGTTTGTATAGGAAGTTCCGCAATTTTTACAAAGGGGGTAAACATCTATCTTTTCACTATTTTTAGGATTATCAAATATTTTTTTAGAATCTTCATTTTCAAGAATATTTTTTATACCTTTTCTATAGCGAGAATCTCTTTGAAGTTCTGATAAATTATGTATTGAGTAAGGAACATTAATTTCTCCATTTAATTTTTCCATAAAATCCTCTAATTGAACTCTTGCTCTTTCTGCAAAAGAAGAATATCCTTCGCAGGGCAAATCCCTATAATGCTTAACATATTTCTTAGAAGTAGAATCCCAGTCCTGATTATTTGGGCGCTCTAAATCAAGAATAGAGATTACAAGATTAGAAATATGGGGGCCTGTTTTATTAACAATTTCTGAAGCCAAAGCAAGAGTAAACAAATTTCCAAGATGAACTATTCCAGAGGGTCTTAATCCAAAGGAAAAATTAACTTCTTTATTTCCTTGGATATATTTTCCAATGAATTCATTCAATTGCGGAACATCATAGATTGCCTTTTTTTCCATAACTTCTTAAATTTCCCAATTTATTTAAACCTTTCTATTTGTTACCCTGAATAAGTTACAACTAATAAATCATTAAACTTATAATATAATTTTATTTAATTAAAATATGAAAAAAAGAGGGGATATTAAAGAAAGGGTTCATACAATTACCCACCCAAATGTTCTTCCAACAACATTTGGACAAAAAGCAGCAGATAAATTAACAAAATGGGCAGGAAGCTGGGTATTTATAACTACTTTTTTGATAATATTATTTTTATGGATTGTTGTAAATGTCTATGCCTGGATAGAAGCTTGGGACCCCTATCCCTTTATTTTGTTAAATTTGTTCTTATCTTGCATTGCAGCAATTCAAGCCCCAATAATTCTTATGTCTCAAAACAGAGAATCTCAGAAAGATAGGCAAAGAGCAGAATATGATCATGCTGTTAATAGAAAAGCAGAGCATGAAATTCAAGACATAAAGGAAATTGTTGAAAGAATAGAAAAAAAATTGAAATAAAGAAAATAGTTATTCCTCCAGCCTCTTATTAAATTCTCCTGCAATATTTTCAAGCATTTTCTCTTTAATTTTTTCATTTGACTTTGCCCATTCGCTGTGTCCAAGAACCCAACCAAGTTTTATCAGAGCTGTCTCTGCAATCATATCTTCTAAATAAATAACTCCTGCCTCAATTAATTTTCTTCCTGTAGAATAAACCAGCCCATCAACCCTTCCATTAATACATTGGGAAGTTCCGCAAAAAACCATTCCTTTTTCTGAAAGTTCTTTAATTTTCCTAATCCAATCTGTAGAAATCTGGCCCAAACCACTCAATTCCAAAACAATTCCTTTGTATTTATTTTTAAAATAATAATCTAAAATTTCAGGCGATTGTCCAGGATAAAATTTAATTAAAGCAACTTTTTCTTCAAACCTTATATCCACTTTAATTTTTTTTCCATTGTTTCTTTTATTGAAAACATTAAGCACCTCTATGCCTTTTTCAGGAAAAATTTTTGCAATAGGCTTTCCGTTAATAACCTTAAATGCATCCCTTCTTGAAGTGTGCATTTTCCTAACTTTTGCACCAGGCATTGCATAACAAAAATTATCTTCTGAATTTGCATGCCCAACTAAAACAACTTCTGCAATATCACTAATTCCTGCAATAAAGGCAGAACAAACTAAATTCAAATTTGCATCTGAACTTGCCCTGTCTATGCTTCTCTGGCTGTAAGTTAAAACAACAGGTTTATTCAATCTCCCAAGCATAAAACTTAGAGCAGCAGAAGTATAATGCAAAAAATCAGTTCCATGAGTAATAAGAACTCCCTGTATATTTGAATCATTCAGTAACTTCTCACAGGTTTTTGCAATCTTTTGCCAATCTCTAAAATTCATTTCTTCTGAAAATTTCATAAAAGGAATTTCTACTTTCAAAACATTGACCTTTTCAAACAATTCAGGATAAAATTTAAACAAGCTCTCAGGACTATCTAAAGGGTGAACTCCTCCTGTTTTAGAATCATATCGCGAAGCAATAGTTCCCCCAGTAATTATTACAGCTATATTTGGTTTTAAAGAATCATTCTTAATTTCAAATTTATCTTTCTTTTCACTAAATTTTTTCAAAACTTCAATTTTAAGAAGCTCTTTTTTATTAAAACCTATATTATACCCATTTCCTAATTTTAACAAAATAATCCCCTTTTCTGAATCAGGACTTTCAAGAAGCACTCCTTCATAAATTATTTTCCCAAAATGAACTTCAACAAGATCTCCTGGACTTGCAATATTCCCCATACTTAAAACAAGAGAATTGACAATTAAAAACTTAATGCTATATTATTACAAATGAGCCCAGGAGGAATTGAACCTCCATCACCGGGGCCGAAACCCGAAATTCTATCCGTTGAACTATGGGCCCATATCAATACCTAATAAAAACGAAAAAGCTTTTTATACTTTAATATTTTAGAGCTGATATGAAAAGGCACCATAAATGGATAATTGGGGGGGCCAGCACAATGATTTTAGTTTATATGATTGTGGCAGGAATTCTTTTGAATGGGGCAATTATAAAACAGCAGTTAAATCATAATGATGTTTTAAGTAAAATAAATGATGTTAAAGTTTCACAAACAGAAACTCAAAGCAAACTTAATGAGCTCACAGAAAATTTAATGGAAACCCAAAAATCATTGAACCTTCTTGATGAATCCCTCACTTCAGAGCTAAAACAAATAAAAGCCTCAACAAGCACGGATTTTTCAGGGATTATAGAAGATTCTCTTGAATCAGTAGTCACAATAAGAACAGATATAGGACAATGAACAGGATTTATAATTTCCGACGAAGGATTTATAGTTACAAATGCCCATGTTCTTTCAGGAGGAAGAGAAATATATGTCCTGGATTACGAGCAAAATAAACATTCAACAAAATTAATCGGATATAATATAACCTTTGATATAGCCTTGTTAAAAATCTCTGGAGATTATAATTCCATAGAACTTGGAGATTCTGATGATATTCAGATTGGAGAAAAAGTAATAGCAATAGGAAATCCATTAGGATTACAGTTCTCTGTGTCTGAAGGAATAGTTTCTGCTATTAACAGGGAGGGAACAAATGGAATTGAAGCATATATACAAACAGATGCTGCTTTAAATCCTGGAAACTCAGGAGGCCCCTTAATTAATAAGCAGGGAAAAGTTATAGGAATAAACAATTTCAAAATTGGAGGGGGAGAAAGCTTAGGATTTGCACTTGAATCAAATTATATAAAAGAAGTTGTAAACCAAATATCCCAAGAAAAATATAAAATTAATTTAATTGAATAATTTTAAATATCCTCTTGTTCTTAAGTTATAATGAAAAAACAATCAACTGAAAAACAATCTACTGAAGGCCTAACCGTAAAAAAACTAGAAGATTTCTCAGAATGGTTCACACAAGTATTAGAAAAAGCAGAACTAATTGATTTAAGATTAGATATGAAAGGATTTGCTGTTATTAGGCCCTGGGCAGCTATGACAATTGAAAATATGTTTGAATATTTAGAAAAAGAATTGCAAAAAAAAGGGCATAAACCAACATTTATGCCATCTGTAATCCCGAAAGAAAATCTAACCAAAGAATCAGAACATGTTAAGGGTTTTATTCCGGAAGTATTTTGGTTAAAAGATATTGGAGATAATAAAGAACTTGCTCTAAGACCAACATCTGAAACACTATACACTCCCATTTTTAAATTATGGATAAGAAGTCATAGAGATCTCCCATTAAAATTATATCAAAGAGGTTCTGTTTTCAGATTAGACACTAAAGCAACCCGCCCTTTAATCAGAGGAAGAGAATTCATATGGATTGAATGCCATGATGCATTTGAAACAAAAGAACAAGCAGAAGCACAAGTCCAAGAAGACATAGATACAACAGAAAAAGTAATGCACCAAATCTACGGTGTTCCATTTTTACCTATGAAAAGACCGGAATGGGATAAATTTGCAGGAGCAGAATATACTGTGGGTTCAGATTGTTTTATGCCGGACGGAAAACTAATACAACAACCTTCAACCCATTTAATGGGACAAAAATTCTCCAAAGCATTTGATGCAACATTCAAAAATAAAGAAGAAAAAGAAGAATACCTCTGGACAACCGCTTATGGTCCAGCAGTTTCAAGAATATTAGCGTCTGTAATTGCAACGCATGGAGATGATTCAGGAATGATTCTTCCTTATTCAATTTCCCCAATACAAGTTATAATTATCCCCATATTTAATGCAGAAAACAAAAATAAAATATTAAAAAAATCCAAAGAAATTCTAAACAAATTAGAAAAAGAGGCGATAAAGGCAGAAATAGATGAACGCGAATATAAAAGGCCTGGAGAAAAATATTATATCTGGGAATTAAAAGGAGTTCCATTCAGAATAGAAATCGGTGAAAAAGAATTAGAAAAAGAAGAGGTTATTTTATTTACAAGAGATACAAAGAAAAAAGAAAAACTTAAATTAAAAGATTTGAAAAAAATAAATGGGCTTGGAAAAGAATTTGATAAAAGATTAAGGGAAAAGGCAGATAAATTCATAGAAAAAAGAATAATAAATTGTTCAAATAAGAAAGAGATAAAAGAAGCTCTCTCTTCAGGAAAATTAGCAAGAATAAATTTCTGTTCAACAGATAAAGATGGAATTGCCTGTGCTGAAATTGTGGAGAAAGAATTTTCAGGAGATGTCAGAGGAACTCTGGCAAATAAGAATGAGAAAGCTACTGGTAAATGTTTATTCTGTGATAAACCTGCAACAAAAGTGGTTTATATTGGAAAAAGCTACTAAAAGAATTTCTTTTTACCGCCTCTTTTTAGAATAGATAAAGATTATACTTCGATTATTAATTATCTCAAGGGCATATGAACGCAATTTTATATCAGGTTAATAAGTTTATTTTACATATAATACATTAACAAATATCTAAAGCTATTCAAGAAATCATTCAGTTATTCATATTTTATAACAGCATTAAGCTCATCTTCGAGCTTTAGAGTAAAAGCCATCAATTGGCTCAGCTCCTGCTCTACCATTTTTTGTTCCATTTTTTCTCTTTTCTGTTCCATTTTGCATGAAAACAAACACCCACTTAATTCAACCTTATAAATCTAGAAAGAACCGTGCCTCAATTCAATCCAGATCTAAAGTCAGATTAAATTGAGTTTAGTTTAATATTGAAAGTATAGACTAAACCAGAACAATCATTCCATCTCATTCTATTCAGTCTACTTTCCATAATTTAGTTAAGAAGAAACTCCTTATAAATATTTATATTCACTGAAAGATATAGACACATTATCTTACAAGCATTCTTACATTTTTTTCAAACTGCACTATATCTTCTTTCATAATCTGGGCCCCTACAGCATTCTCATGCCCGCCCCCCGTAGAATTTTTAAGCTCGCTTATGGCTTTCAATACAATCTCTCTTACATTTTTTCCCCTTCCAGAAATATTTATTTTGGCTCCTTTTGTATAAGCTACAATTATAAATTTATTAGGAAATAAATATTTCAATCCATTTGCTATATCTGCACTCATACTTGTATCTCCGGCATATTTGAAAAATAAAAGATTTCCTGAAATTCCTTCTTTTTTTGCCTTTAATAAAATTTTTTGGTATTTTTTATCTATCTCTTCAAATCTTCTATGTATCATCTTATTTTTATTATTCTCTTCGAGAAAATCATAGGGGCTTTTTGAGGAAATTAAAAATTTAATCATGCTTATGACATTGCTTATACTATCTTTTAATCCAAAACCGAGTATTCTTGCAATCCTCCCTATTTCAGAGCCATAGAATATATCAAATGCATTTTTGTAATCTTTGCACAAATCAGGAAAATTCTTCATAAAATCTTTGTAGAAAGGTGGAACAAAGTTATCGGAGATGCATCCAATAACTGCAAGCCATAAATCCTCTTTTTTATTGGTTATTTGATGACAAATGTAAGTTACTGGTTCGTTAGTTTTATCTTCACCATATAAAGGATTATAATACTTTACATATTTTGGAATTTTGTTTGCATCAATCTCATGATGGTCAATCCATATTATAGGAATATTTCTTTTTTCAACTTCTTCAACAAATTCTTCTGAAACTTCTGGCTTGTCAAGGATAAAAATATAATCAGAATTAAACTCTTCAACTTTTCTGAAGTAATCTTTTGTTAAAGCAGGAGAGGTTTTTATTGGAAATCCTTTCCCACGTCCAAGATATTTTTGAAGAAGCAAAAAACTGCAAAGCCCATCCTGATCATTATCAAAGAAAAAAACTGGATTTTGAGCAACATTCAAATGGGATTTTATTTCTTCTATCTGTTTTTCTGTTAGCATTTTATATTTGTTTTCCCATACTAAGTTTTTCCCTAAGACTATAAACTTCTTCCTTAAAGAAAGAGAGCATTCCTTCATTTTGAAATATTTTTAATAATTCTTCATCACTTGCAAGCAAAATTTTATCAAGAAACTGAAAATTCGAAATTAAAGAATTTATGTATCTTTCAAGTATGTTAGTTTTGCTTAAAATTCTCAGACCTTTTGGAGAAATCTGTTTGTCATGCAATTCCTCAAATAACATTCTTGAAATATTAAAAGGTTCCAAAAGAAAATCAAAATCCATTTTTTCAAGAACTTTTTCTGCATAAGAAAAATTAGAACCAAAATAATCCTTAAGGAGAAGTTCTTCTTCTTTATCAAGTCCATTTGTTAAATCTTTCAAGCTCATACTTACAATTGCCCCTTCTCTACCCAACTCAATTAAATACCTCTTTACAATTTCTGAAATCCTTTTTATAATCTCAAACCTCTGTATTACTCCACAAACATCTTTTACTGTAGCAATCCTCTGCAATTCCATAAGATTAAGATTGTTTATTGCCTCGTTAAAACTTTCTCTTTGCTTCTCCAATATCTGAAGATTCTCTGTAGCCCTCCTTAATATCTCAGAACTTTCTTTAAGTTCATGCCTTTTATCTCCTTGATATAATGTAATTTTCTTTTTTCTTTCAGAAACAGCAATTACTATTGCTCCTGTTTGCTTTGCAATTCTTTCTGCTGATTTATGCCTTATTCCTGTTTCCCGCGTCATAATCTCTGGGCTTGGAAAAAGAAATGAATTTGCATACAAAATTTTCTTTACATTTCTTGAAAGAATAATTGCCCCATCCATTTTCGCAAGTTCAACAAGTTTTTGAGGTGTAAATTTTGAATGGATTCCAAACCCCCTCTGATAAACAGAAGAGATATTTCCATTATCTATGACCATAAGTGCCCCCATTCCAGCATTGAGCAAATCATCCATTGCAATTCTTATTGAAGTTCCAGGAGCAACCATCTTAAGCACATCCATAAAATCTTTTTCTAAGATTGTTTTATCCTGTTCGCTCTGAGGTATAAATAATTCTTCTACCTTTTCATCATCTTCATTATTTATGCTTTCATTATCTTCGTTATCCATCTTTTCATTATTATTCATAAAAAAGTTATAAATAATAAATATATAAACTTTTATGAGAAATTAAATAATTAAAAGAGTGAGGCGTAAATTAGAGGTAAGGCAATTGTTGCATCGCAAGACACATCAACAAATTTCCCCTTTGATTTCATTTTCCCCCATGAAATCCCTTCTTTCAAAGGAGCTCCTGAACTTCCTCCAAACTCTGCCCTGTCTGTTGTAATCTGAATTCCATAATCTGCTCCTTTTGAAAACTGCAAAGATTGTTGAATAAAATTCTTTGGAAGCCCCCCACCAACATAAATAACCCCATTCTTTTTTGAAGTCCAGGCAATATCAATTATATCATTCATATCTGCAAAAACATCCATCTTTGTTTTTCCTTTTCCCTTCATAATTCTTCCCCACATCATTAAACCAATTCCTGAATCTGCAATCCCCGGACAGAAAAGAGGAATCTTCTTTTCATAACATTTAACCAAAATACCCTTTCCCCCTTGCTTTGAGACAATTTCTCCAATCTTCCACAAAAATTCTTTAATGCTTTCACATTCTTTTAGCTCATCAAAATGCTTCTCAAAAAAATCCTCAAGTCTCTCATAAACTTTGTTAGGCATTAAAACATTGTAAATCCTGTCAAAACCTTTTTTGTTGAGTTCTAAATCATCCATATTTTCATCGCCCTTATAATGCTTTTCCCCAAGAGATTCAATTAAATCATGGGTAAGATTTGCTCCAGTAGTTACAAAAACATCCACTTCATTAAGAATATCGAGAAGAATTTCTTTCATTCCCGCCGGAACCATTGCTCCAGCAACTCCAAAAAAAACTTTGCATTCCTTATCCTCAAACATTGACTTCATAATTTCTGAAGCAAGAAATATTTTTTCTGCTCCAAAGCCCATTCCCCCCATTTCATGAACAAGTTCTGATACTTTCATGTCTTTCTCAATTTTAAGAGCTTTTATTTCATCCATGAAAATATCACAAAAAACAGTTTTAAAAACATATTGATAGGATAAAGAATAACCAAATTTCAAAAAACATATAATCTCTACAATAAAAATCTTTTTAAACAAAAAACTCCCAATAATACTACAATGAACAAATGGTTTGAATTAATTTTGGGCTTGGTTCTTCTTGTGGGCATTATAGCCTTGGTTTTTCCAGGAATGCCATTAGAATCTTGGGGAAGTTCAGCTTTGATTGTCCTAAAGGGAGGATTGGCCTGGATTGTTGCAATAATAGGTTTAATCCTTATAATTTTGGGAATAAGTGAAATAAAAGATTAAAAACTAATAACCAAACTTCCTGTGTCTTTTTTTTCTCTTAAGTTTTCTAAAAAGAACACTAACAATCAAAATTAAAACAACAAACCCAAGAACATAATAAATTAATTTATTTTTATTACTCACGGCATCTTCATTATTATCAACCGCACTTTCTGTAACAGATTCTTTATTTTCCTGGGAAATTTCTTCATGAATCTCCTTAAACTCAACTTTAGCATAACCAGTAATATAAATCTGAGTTACAGAAACCTGTAAATCATAATATCCATCGTTGTTTAAATCAATTTTTTCAGAAGAATTTTTTGCAATTGAATAATTATTTCCACCAATTGAGACAACAACTTTTTCCAAAATTTTATTAACTTCCTTTATTTCAGCAAGATATTGCTCCCCATTTGATAAATTCACCTGAACTTTTTGCTTTTTAGTCAAAATTTTTACATATCCTTCTTTTAATTGTTTTTGTGTTGGTTTGAATATTCCTGAAGAAGAATCTGAAAATAAATCCTCCTCAGAAAAAGGAAATTTTATTATATTTCTCAATAATCTATAAGAAGAAACTGAATCCTTTGCAAATAGAAAATAAGAATATGTTTTTTCTGAATCTAAACTCTGGTTTGAATAAAATTCCCAAGAAGTTTCATTTATCTTCTTAAGATTAGATTTGTAAAACTGTTGAACTTCAGAAGCCAAAACAGTTCTGTTTAAAATCCTTATCTCATCTATGGTTCCATCAAAATTTTCTCCTATTGTAATTACCGAAGGGTCTGAATCAATTTGAATATAAGCTGAATTATTTACAAGTGTTCCATTCAGATATAAATCTGCTGTTTGATTATAAGATAATAAAATATTTACCCAACCAGATGGAGTTCCAAATTCAACAGGATTCTGATTTAAAATACTAACAATTGTCCCTCCAAAAGTTTCACCTATTAAAAAGGAGTCAGCTGATTTCCCAATCAGAACACTTTTTATTGCTTTGTAATTTGGAAAGATAACACTTGTTTTTCCATTTCCTAATTCCCCATCTACATTATTTCCCCAGCAAAATGCACTTCCTGTTGTGTTTAATGCGCAAGTATGCATCAACCCCAATGAAATTGAACTAAAATTATTCTCACTTGAAACTAATTGGGGGGTAAGCATTGGAGAAGTTGTGTTTCCAAGCCCTAACTGCCCATAAATATTATATCCCCAACAATACACACTATGATTTGTAGTTATTGCACAAGTATGTGTAAAATATTCTATCCCTAATGAAATTGAAGTGAAATTTAATCCCCCCAAAACTAATTGTGGTGTGTTCATGTTAGTTGTATTTCCAATTCCCAATTCTCCATAATCATTGCGTCCCCAACAATAGACATTTCCATTTGTGATTATCCCACAAGTACTTTCTATACCCTCTGAAATTGAAGTGAAATTTAATCCTCCCAAAACTAATTGTGGTGTACTCATACTAGTTGTATTCCCTATTCCCAATTCTCCATAACCATTATATCCCCAGCAAAATGCACTTCCCGTTGTATTAATTCCACAGGTATGGTCCCCTCCTTTTGTTGAGATTGAACTAAAATTTATATTACCTAAAACTAATTGAGGGGTTTTCATTGGGGAAGTTGTGTTTCCAATTCCCAATTCCCCATAACCATTATACCCCCAGCAAAATGCACTTCCTGTTGTATTCAATGCACAAGTGAAATCATATCCTGCTGAAATTGTAGTGAAATTATATTCTCCTAGAATTAGTTGGGGAGTGAGCATTTGAGTTATATTTCCAATTCCTAATTGTCCGACAGCATTATATCCCCAGCAAAATGCACTTCCTGTTGTATTCAATGCACATGTATGATAAAATCCTCCTGAAATTGAACTAATCTCCATGCCCGTAATTAATTGGGGGGAAGGCATATTTGTAATATTTCCAACACCCAATTGCCCAACAAAATTTTCTCCCCAGCAAAATGCACTATGATTTGTGGTTGTTGCACAAGTGCTCCTCATTCCTGAAGAAATTGTAGTAAAATTATAACTTCCTAAAACTGACTTTGGAGAGATTATCTCTGTAAAACCAGTTCCCAATTGCCCATAATCATTAAACCCCCAGCAATATACTTCATTATCATTGGTTTTTCCACAACTATAATAAAATCCTAATGAAATTGAAGTAAAATTATTTCCGCCCAAAACTAATTGTGGGTTCTTCATCTTCACCACATCAAGAATATTAGATACATCTGCTCCCAATTGTCTAAAAACATTATACCCCCAGCAAAATGCACTTCCTGTCGTGTTCAATGCACAGGTATGAGAAGCCCTTGCTATAATAATAGTGAAATTTAATTCTCCTAAAACTATTTGAGGAAGATACATGTTAGTTGTGTTTCCTATTCCTAATTCACCATAACCATTATATCCCCAGCAAAATGCACTTCCTGTCGTGTTCAATGCACAGGTATGAGAAGCTCCTGCTGAAATTGTAGTGAAATTATATCCTCCTAGAATTAGTTGGGGAGTGAGCATTTGAGTTATATTTCCAATTCCTAATTGACCATAACCATTATATCCCCAGCAAAATGCACTTCCTGTTGTGTTTAATGCACAGGTATGAGAAGCTCCTGCTGAAATTGTAGTGAAATTATATCCTCCTAGAATTAGTTGGGGAGTGAGCATTTGAGTTATATTTCCAATTCCTAATTGGCCATAACCATTATATCCCCAGCAAAATGCACTTCCTGTTGTGTTTAATGCACAGACATGGTAATCCCCTGCTGTAATCGTAGTGAAATTTAATCCGCCTAAAACTAACTTAGGAGAAAGAGAATTAATTGTAT
>Ga0268276_1001140_pt1 | contig 27515 bp, 30 predicted proteins | sample saktaG_4_FD_190145 | JGI IMG/M metagenome (GOLD analysis project Ga0268276, IMG submission 190145) | Saline water microbial communities from Sakinaw Lake, British Columbia, Canada - sak_2010_1_5_45m | ecosystem: Environmental > Aquatic > Non-marine Saline and Alkaline > Saline ...
TAGATTTAGATGGGACTTTATTATATAAAGGCAGACCTGCGCCTAAGGCTCTGGAAGCGATTCGAAAGTTAAAGAAGAAAGGGCACATTCCGGTGATAGCGACTGGAAGAGTTCCTTATCTCGTAATTGAGATTAAAGAAGAACTTGAAATCGATTCCTATATTTGCGCGAATGGAACCTTTATCGTCTATAAAAACGAACTCGTCTTGGAACGACCAGTTCCATTGGAAATTGTCAAAAGGTTGTTTCACTACGCAGACCTTTGGGCGTTTGACATCGTGATGGAAGGAAAAGACGTTTATCTAGCTTATCGAAAAGAAACACCTGAAGTTGATGAGTTTTCGGACATTTTCAATATCGAGCATCCTCGCGTTGATAAAGAATACCATTTAAATAATCCTCTTCTTTCATTTAATGTTTTCAATGATGACGTAGCCGAAAAACTGAAGCCGTTATTTCCTGAATTGGTTTTCAATAAAGCAAATCGGATTGGCTATGACATCAATCTTGCAGGAGATTTGAAAGCCGAAGGAATGACCTATCTTGTCAATCATCTGAAGATGCATAAAGTGAAAGTTTATGCCATCGGAGACGGATATAACGACCTCGCGATGATTAAAAAAGCCGATATCGGAATTGCAATGGGCAACTCCTACAATGAACTAAAACAAGCTGCTGATTATGTGACCTCCAACTGCGAAGACGGTGGCGTCTATGACGCCCTCAAGCATTTTAAATTAATCTAAAAAAATAGACTCGAAAGAATGTGATTTCATGTACGATGTCATCGTTGTCGGTGGAGGACATGCGGGTAGCGAAGCTGCCTTAGCCTCATCTAGAATGAATCAACGAACTTTACTCGTAACTGGAAATTTGAATATGATCTCATCGATGCCATGCAATCCATCGATTGGCGGACCTGCCAAAGGCACATTGGTTCGCGAAATCGATGCACTAGGCGGAGAAATGGGGAAAAACGCGGACAAAACGGCTTTACAGATGAAGATGCTCAATTCTTCAAAAGGCCCGGCAGTCCGTTCTTTGCGTGCGCAATCGGATAAGGTTCTCTATCCGAGAGAAATGCTTAAAACATTAAAAAATCAAGCAAACCTTACATTGATTGAGGCTTATGTCAAACATCTCATTGTTGAGGACCAAATTGTAAAAGGTGTTGTGTTGGAAAACGGAGACACCCATCAAGCTCAAGCTGTAATTATAACTACAGGCACTTATATGGAAGGCGCCGTTCTTGTCGGAAATTCAAAAACATCTTCCGGACCAGACAAACAAAAACCATCCATCGGTCTCAGTGCTCAACTGAGAGATTTGGGAATCCATACTTATCGTTTAAAAACTGGAACACCACCGAGAATTAAAACGGATTCTGTTGATTTTTCCAAAATGGAGCTGTCTCCTGGCGACGGATTTATTCATCAGTTTTCGTTTGAAGATGGTTATCTAAACAAAAATCAAGTCGAGTGGCCATGCCATTTGATTCATACGCAAAAACACACCCACGAAATCATTTATGACAACATCAAGAAGTCAGCGATGTATTCAGGACTTGTCGAAGGCGTTGGCCCTAGATATTGCCCTTCAATTGAAGATAAACTGGTTCGTTTTCACGACAAAGAACGTCATCAATTGTTCATTGAACCAGAAAGCCAATTTATTGATGAAGTCTATTTACAAGGTTTTTCAACTTCAATGCCTCATGACATTCAAGATGAAATGGTTCATTCGCTTCCTGGTCTTGAAAATGCGGTGATTGCAAAATATGCCTACGCGATTGAATACGATGCCATTGATTCTACACTACTTTATCCTACACTTGAATCCAAAACCATCTTTGGTCTTTATTTTGCGGGCCAAGTCAATGGAACCAGCGGTTATGAAGAAGCCGCATGCCAAGGCTTGATCGCTGGAATCAACAGTGTATTGAAAATTGAGCATAAAGACCCACTTGTTTTGAGAAGAGACGAAGCTTACATCGGTGTTCTCATTGATGACTTGGTCACCAAAGGAACGAGAGAACCCTATCGGATGCTGACATCCAGAGCTGAATTTAGATTGCTTTTAAGACATGACAACGCAGACCTCAGATTAACAGAATACGGGCATCAAATTGGACTCATTTCTGAAAATAGATATCTTAAATTTAAAAAGAAATTGAATGATATCGATACCCTTACCGCCATCTTGAAACAAGAGTTCATCACTCCAACAAAAGAAACGCAATCTTACTTTCTTGAAAATGGAAAGTCGACGATCAATACAAAACTATCTCTCTATGAATTGTTGAAACGGCCTGAGATGAGTATAACTGATATCTATCATTTCCTCCATTCAGAAGAAGTCTATCCAGAAGATGTATCAGAACAAGTTGAAATCACTTCAAAATATGAAGGATACATCATTAAAGCAGCCAAAGAAGCTGAAAAGATGAAGAAAGAAGATTTAATACTGATACCAGAAAACATTGACTATAAACTAGTCACAAATCTTGCGCTTGAAGCAAGAGGAAAACTGTCTTTGATTCGACCGAGATCAATCGGACAAGCCTCACGAATCAGCGGAGTGAATCCTGCGGACATCCAAATGCTGATGATTTATATGAAAAACAAAAAAGGTGGATAAGCGAATTATCCATTTTTTCTTCTTGTTTAGGAAAGTTTCTACACATTTGAAATGATTATGGTAAAATATTGATAAGGTGATGTCTATGGAATTTCGTACTTGGCTAGAACAATTGGGAATGAACCCTACAGAGAAACAATTAATTCAATTTGAACGTTACCATGATTATTTGATTTCAAGGAATCAAGTGATGAACTTAACGACAATCACCGAAAAAGAAGAAGTGTATTTGAAACACTTTGTGGATTCTCTTCATTTGGTTAAAGTGACTTCCTTGGATAATAAATCATTGCTTGATGTAGGCTCAGGAGCAGGGTTCCCATCGATTCCACTCAAAATCATGTTTCCTTCACTCAAAGTAACCATCATTGACGCGCTTCAAAAACGAATTAAATTTCTTCAAGAATTGCTCGTAATATTGGAAATAAAAGACGTCGTGTTAATTCACGGAAGAGCAGAAGAATTCAGTTCAAAACAGCACTTTGACATTGTAACGGCGAGAGCCATAGCCAAACTCAATGTTCTTTCAGAGCTTTGTATTCCTTTTGTTAAAATTGGCGGACAATTCATTGCGATGAAGTCCACACAGTTTGAGGATGAACTCGATGAAGCCAGACACGCGATTCGCGTTCTTGGCGCAATTGACGAAAAAGTGATTGTTTACCCAATTTCAGAAGAACAAAGTCATGTTTTATTAGTATTTAAGAAGACAAAACCAAGTCCGTTCGAATATCCTAGAAACTTCGGATTGATTAAGAAAAAACCATTGTAGGAGGTTTCTTTTGGCGAATAAAAAACCATTTATTTTTTCTCAGATTGAGACCTATCGTAAACAACTTGAAATCAAACATTTAGAAACCAACAATCGTTTTGTTTTTGGAATTGTATTGTTCATGATGATTTCTTATTTTGTTTACATGGTTGTCTCGGGATATCCATTTAAAGTAACCATTCCCCTGATGATTGGTTTTTTAGTTATCTTAATTTTTAATATCGCCAATCGGGCTTATGGGAATGATCACCATGAATTTTACCAATTGAATCAGTATATTACAACGGTTGGATTATTTGCCTTATCGATAGCAATTATCTTTTTATTTCAGTCCCCGGCAATGGTCATCGGATTGTTTTTGGCTTACACCATCAGCGCCTTCTATCAGGATTTGAAAGTGCTGTTGCTAAGCAATATTATTTTATTATTTACCGTCTTAATGATTATATTGCATTATCCTCAGTTTCTTGGGTTGGAAAATGCCGCTTTGGATTCTAGAATCGGAATTAGTTTCTTCTTTGTCGCTTTTATGATTATTCTCTCGTTATCGAGTTATTTAATCATCAAGCAAAAAGGATTTTTCTTCAATCAAATATCATCTTCCAAAGAATCTGAATTTAGGAATTTGGATTTAATCATTGATTTAAAAGAAAGAGTCAATGAAAGCAAAGTGAAAGATGATTTATATTTTGAGTCCCTTTCGAATTTTCTAGATGCTTTCTGCAAAAAAATCAAATCGGATAACATTTTTGAAGAGAAAATCAAGATTCTCCAATTATTGAATCAAGAGAAGACTTTCGAAGATATTTTGGAAGAGTATCCGGAATATACAGCAGAAGACTTGTCGAGAATGGAAGATTTATTGATTTCAGGGCACCACAAACTAAGAAAAGCCGCAATGAAGATTAGTTATATGAAAGGCTTGGTTGTGGAAAAAAGAGAGATATTCTCTGAAACGCAGTTCAAGAGTTTCAATCATCAATCTGACAGCTTGGAAATTAAGATTATTGCTTTTGTATTGTTCTATACTGCTTTGAAAAAAGGCTATGCCTTGCTTCCTGGGTTGGATGAAAAAAGTATTTTTGAAGCATTGAATGATTCGGATTTCTATTATTATATGGATCCTAGAATCGTTAAGATATATCACGATAACTCTGAAGTCTTTGACGCGATCGTCAAAGACGCCTTCAAAAAGAAGGTGAAAAGATGAGAGAGTTCCTTCGGCGCGTTCTAAACACAGAATTTTTGCCAATGAGTGAAGTCAGAAGAATCAAAGTTTCACTTGTGATGATTTTTTTGTTGGTTATGACGGCTGTTACAATTCCGTTTTCAATCTTTTTGGATTATAAGACGGAAACCAAGATTATTGTTATTGCACTCTTGTTGGTATTTTTTCTGATTATGGTTTTTTCCATTCGTTGGAACAAATCCATGCTTGCGATGAATTTAACGATTATCTATTCTGTCGCCCTCACTTTGTTTTACACCTTGGGTTCTGCGACATTATATGCATATTTGTTCTTTTACATCACTTTGGTTATTATTATTTTCTACCAGGAAATCTTTGCTTATTTAGCATATGGTGGATTAGTTCTCCTTTTTGGTGTATTTTACACTATCATTCATCAAGATGGATTGGCGCTTGCCAATGACATTCCAGGAAGCGTTTATATCTATATTGCATTTTTAGTTGTATTTTATTTTGTTTTTTTCATTCAGATTTTTCTGAACGAAAAGTTCTATACGGATTTAAACTATGAATGGGTTCAGATGAATCATGTCGTTGACAGATACCAAGATCACATCCTGTTTTACATGGACATCATTCGAAAAGAAATGAAAGAGTCTGCATTCTTTGAGGATCTGGATTTTCAAAAAGCCGCGGACGAGCTCAGTGCTTTCATCTACGAACAGTATAACCAAAGCGGGAAAGACATTGTCAATGTTCTTGATTTGTACTTATACATTCATGAGCGCGGTATTGAAAAAATCCTCGAAAATGAAGAATTCAGCGTATCTACCAAAAAAATTGCGAATCGGCTGAATAAATATCTATTAGATCAAAGAACAGAAATGTTTTCGATGATTATCAACTTCCATACGAAGTTCAGAGAGTCATCACCATACAAAGAAAATAGATACTTATATGACATTGAAAGCATCACGCCAGAAACGGATGAGCAAATCATCGCGATTGCCTTGATTTATCTCTACTTATCCAATGAGATTGTTGGCCTTAACGAATGGGAAGAAATGAGTAAAGTTCTAACGTCCGAAGAAATTGATGCACTTTTCCTTTCACCAGAAATGGAAAGTTTTATGTCATCAAATCATCTTGGGTTCTTCAAAGACAATTATGAATTGTTCAAGGAGCACCTCTCAAAGAAAACGAAGTAAGGGGAATCAATATGGGATTAGTATTATCAATTGCGAACCAAAAAGGCGGCGTCGGAAAAACGACAACGGCGATTAATCTTGCGAGCTCTCTTTCCTATCTCGGAAAAAAGGTTCTATTGATTGATTTAGATTACCAAGCAAATGCAACGACTTGCATGGGCATCCATCGCGGGAGTTTTGAAAAGAGTATTTTTGACTGTCTAACCGAAGACGCTTCTTTAAAAGAAGTCGCATTGAAGACAGACAATCCGTTAATTGACGTTCTTCCTGCCAAAACAACCGTTGATCCTATCGAAGAAAAGATCATTATGAATTCAAATAGAGATTTTATCCTTCATACTCAACTGAAGGCTTTTAAAGATGAATACGAATATATTCTGATTGATTGTCCTCCTTCTTTAGGGTATGTAACGACCAATGCCATGGTCGCATCCGATGGTGTTATCGTTCCGGTCCAATGCGAGTTTCTCGCAATGGACGGTTTGACTCAACTATTGAATACGATTAGACTGGTTCAATCAAAGAAAAAGATTAATAAAGAAACTTTAACGATTTATGGTGTTTTGTTAACGATGCTGGACACCAGAGTGGCTTCCGGATATCAGGTCGTGAATGAAGTGAAGACTTATTTTGGCGAAAAAGTGTTCCAAACCATCATACCGCGAAACATTTCGTGCTCGAACGCAACGTTTTATGGCGTTCCCGTTACGGAGTTTTCTCCAAAAAGCAAATCGTCAGTCAGTTATCGTCAACTCGCAAAAGAGGTGATTTCAAGAAATGAATAAGGAACCGTTCATCAAAAGAGGATTGAATGATCTACTAAAAGAAAACGAAATCCTTGATTTGGAAAAAGAAGAAGTGATTGACATTCCTTTGGAGTTAATCCAACCGAATCCTTTTCAGCCACGGAAACATTTCGATGAAGTTCAACTCAAGGAATTAGCGGAATCGATTAGAGTCAACGGTGTTTTACAACCTGTTATCGTCAAAAAAGTCGTTGGTGGATATATGCTAGTGGCTGGAGAAAGACGAGTAAAAGCATCAAAGATTGCGGGATTCAATACCTGTCCCGGAATTGTCAGAGACTACAACAATCAATACTTGGCCGAGCTTGCTTTGCTTGAAAACATTCAAAGAGAAGATTTAACAATAGTCGAAGAAGCGAATGCATACCAAAATGCAATAGAATCATTGAGTCTCACTCATTTGGAGCTTTCCCAAAAAATCGGGAAAAGCAGATCTTATGTTTCCAATACACTTGGTATTTTAAATCTTCCAGGAAATGTTTTAGAAGAAATCAATAATGGAAACATTTCAATGGGCCATGCCAGAGCACTGTCCAAATTAAAAGATGTGCAACGAATTAAATCAATTGCTTCTTTGATAGTCGATCATCAATTGACTGTAAGAGAAATTGAAACATTGGTCAAAAAAGAAAAGAAAAGGAATCAAATCAACCGCAAAAAGGTTGAGCATCCTTTACAGACTAAATTGAATGAATTGAAACAAGACACAGTTGATTTGTTTCACTTTGAAGAGCCGATAAAAGTCATGAACAATAAACTCATCTTTTCTTTTTCATCCGAAATTGAAATTGAAGAGTTTAAAAAGACATTGTCGGAAATCAAGGAGCACAAAGATGGATCAGGACATTAGACTCGGAAGCATCCTTGAATTAAAGAAAGGTCACCCTTGTGGCGCAAACAAATGGGAAATCATCCGTTTTGGAGTTGATTGCAAAATCAAATGTCTCGGATGCGGAAGAATCGTATTAATTGACCGACCGACCTTAAAAAAAAGAATTAAAAAGATACTGGGTGAAAATTGTGAAAAACCTTCTGAATAAGATTATCAAGTTTCGTGACGAACGCGGGTGGACAGAACACGACACACCGGACGCGCTTGCAAAGTCGATTATCATCGAAGCTGCAGAACTACTTGAAAATTATCAATGGCCCGATGCTGCCCCTGATATGGAAAATGTAAAAGAAGAACTTGCGGACGTATTGATGTACACCCTTGCGATGTGTGCTGACCTAGGACTGGATCCCGAAAAAATCATCGAAGAAAAAATGGTTAAAAACATCGCAAAATACCCCTCTATAAAAGATTCAAAGTAAATATCAATTGTAAAAAGCAGTAGTATTGAGTATAATATGGAAGGTGTTTCAGTAAAAACACCTTCCATACTTAACTATTTTAGAATCTTCTTTTAATCTTTGGCAATTTTTAATTGACAAACAACTCTTAAAATAGTAAAATATTACTCGCACTGCAAAGTGTTGGTTTGGGCCTATAGCTCAGGTGGTTAGAGCGCACGCCTGATAAGCGTGAGGTCGATGGTTCAAGTCCATTTAGGCCCACCATTTTTTTATCCTGAGGGGTATTAGCTCAGCTGGGAGAGCGCCTGCCTTGCAAGCAGGAGGTCAGCGGTTCGATCCCGCTATACTCCACCAAAATTAAATTTTAATACCTGGCGGTGTAGCTCAACTGGCTAGAGCGTACGGTTCATACCCGTGAGGTTAAGAGTTCAAGTCTCTTCGCCGCTACCAATTTAGGACCCATAGCTCAGTTGGTTAGAGCTATCGGCTCATAACCGATCGGTCGTAGGTTCGAGTCCTACTGGGTCCACCATGTAGTTCTTTATATAATAATAGTCTGGAGAAATACCCAAGCCCGGCTGAAGGGATCGGTCTTGAAAACCGACAGGGCGTGCGAGCGCCGCGGGGGTTCGAATCCCTCTTTCTCCGCCATTTTCTTTGCCGAAATAGCTCAATCCGGTAGAGCAACTGAATCGTAATCAGTAGGTTGTAGGTTCGATTCCCGCTTTCGGCACCATTTTATTTTCAAAGCTCACCTAGAGCTTTTTTGACCCGCTAGCTCAGCTGGTAGAGCATTTGACTTTTAATCAAAGGGTCAGGCGTTCGAATCGCCTGCGGGTCACCATTTTTTTTGCCCGAGTGGCGGAATAGGTAGACGCGCTGGACTTAAAATCCAGTGTCAGCAATGACGTGCCGGTTCAAGTCCGGCCTCGGGTACCATCTTTTTGGAATGTATGGGGTATTAGCTCAGCTGGGAGAGCGCCTGCCCTGCAAGCAGGAGGTCAGCGGTTCGATCCCGCTATACTCCACCATTTTCATTCATAAGATGGCTTTAGAAATACTTTGAATCTTTTACCAGAAAGACTCTCGGATTTCATTATTTTTTGTTGACAATTTGGTTGCTGTTTGTTATTATTAAATAGCGCTAAATCATATCGCGGGGTGGAGCAGTCTGGTAGCTCGTTGGGCTCATAACCCAAAGGTCGAAAGTTCAAATCTTTCCCCCGCAACCAAACGGTCCTGTGGTGTAGTGGTTAACATGCCAGTCTGTCACACTGGAGATCGCGGGTTCAATTCCCGTCGGGACCGCCACTATCTGGCTCGGTAGCTCAGTTGGTAGAGCAATGGACTGAAAATCCATGTGTCGCCGGTTCGATCCCGGCCTGAGCCACCATAAACAACGAGATATAGCCCTTTCGAGGGCTTTTTTTGTTGCTTGATTTATACAGTTTATTGAGGATGTCCATGTGTCGCCAAGGCATTGTGTAATAATATCAAATTTCAATATATATATCAAATATCAACTGAACTTTATTTGATGTTATTGAAAAAGGATAATTGAGGTGTTATACTGAAAAATAAAGGAGGAGATACCTATGCAAGATAAAGAAATCCTAAATCTTATTGATCAAATCAAAGAAATAAGAAAATTAAATGATTTGCCTTTCTTCATGACTTATTATAAACAAAATGCTCATACAATTCAGCCCAACCATATATCGTTAATGGTTGAAATGATAGAGAAGTTAACAACTATTGTGGAACTTCAAACTGAAAAAATCGAAGAAATTGAGAAAACTCTTAAGCGTCACGAACTCGGGCTTGGATAAATGGAGTGTAATAATGAAAGAATATAAAGTTATTGAAATTACAAAATGGGGTATACCTGAGGAATTTCCATATAAAGGGAAATCTCTAGGGGAATATACCGAAATGAAAATTAACGAATTTGCGAAAAACGGATGGAAACTAATCACAATTAACAATGAGACAGATAGAGATGGCGGAGGGCCACTAGGTTTTACTGTTTTTTTAGAAAGAGAAATCTAATTTTTTTTATCTATCATAACCTCGTTGTAGTTTCTAAATATATCCCCTTTGCTCAAATGCAAATACTTTTGAGTTGTTTTTAGATTAGCATGTCCAAGTAACAATCTTAAAGTTTCAAGATTACCACCACGATTTAAAAAGTTTGTTGCGAAAGTATGTCGCCATTTATGTGGGGTTATGTTTTCTTCTATTTTCAACTTAATTTTCAACCGATATAATAAGCTTTCTACTGATGAAGTGGTTAGCTTTTTTTTGATCTAAAATCATAAAATAAAAATTCTTTCATATTGTGAGTGACAAGAAATTTAAGTAGTAATTGCTTTGTTGATTCAGTAAAGCAAACATAACGATCTACATCTGTTTTTGTTATCTTAATATGAATGGAAGAGGTATCGAAGTCAATATTTTTGACTTTAATATTAATAATCTCATGAAGTCGCAAACCAGTATCAAGCAATAATTTTAGAAAAACATAATTTCTAAACTGGAAACTATCTTTTATATGCTTTTTGTGATAGTCAAATATCTTATTGTATGTTGTTTCTGATATGGTTGGAATTATCTTTTTTCTTTCTTTGAGTTTTGAAAAAGAAATCACACGGCCAGTTGCATATTTCACAACCGTTTTAAGAGTTATAATATGCTTGTTAATAGAAGCGTTAGTGACAATTGGATTAAAATTTCTTCTACTAATGATATAATCAAGAATTTCATTATTTGATATATTTTCGCATTCCAAATCGCCCAAATGTTCTGTTAGTGTTTTTAAGTAATATTTGTAATAATCCTGTGTTCCAAGTGATCTTGTGACTTGTGTAAATTTGTCAAATTGATTAATCGCTTCTCGTAATAGCATATTCGTTCTCCTTTCGTGGAGCTGTTTATTATGTATTTTACTAATGTGTTTAAAAGATTAGCGGTAAATATTCCCATTTCTCTATTTCTAATTTTCTATCATACTCTTTGACAGATTTCAAATCTCCGATAAAGTGAATTCGTCTTAAAAACGCTTGATATGTAACTGAATTCTTATGCTTTTCGTCTTCATATTGTTTGTCAAACCCCCAGTTACTTACAATATATACTTTTGTATAGCATGCAACTTTATCTTCATATCTAGCGGGTAGTCGAATTGGATATCCATCCAAATAATTTAACATTTCTGTTATGGGTAACGAATTACGGAATTCCTCGAACACTAAAACTTTTTGGCCTTTATAAGTATCAAAAGGATGTTCATAATTTGAAATTCGAAACACATCCAAATAGCCATACTTTTCCATAATATATCTAGTTTTTCCAATGCCAGGGTCATCACAGAGATAAACCACGTTTAAACTTCTAAAAGAGTCCTGATATTGCGCCTCTAATATGTCTTGCTGCACCGTCTTAATATGATGACTCATTCGCATATATTGACTTGGAAATTGAGAAGATATTTCCGATAAAGAACATCCCTCCTTTAACATTTCATAAATTTGGACAAGATCTGTTCTTTCTCCTCTTTCAGGAAGTCTTCCCCATACAACACTTTCTCCGATCCTTGTGTTTTCCTTTATACAATAATCCGAGGCTTGTTGAGGAGTTCCCTTCACGGGTTCAATGTGAGCTGTGGGAAACAAATGTTTTAGACCATCGAAATATTTTGCGTTTTTAAAACTCAAATATACTTGATGGTGATATGTTCCTGTTTCTCCTCTTTCAAGTTGAAATGCAATATAAACAATTCCAGGAATAATCTGAATAAACTCAAGTAAACTTTGATTATCTTGTGGTTCGGATTCCTTATAATTTATTGTCATAAACCAATTTCTAGAACGATCTACCATATTTTTTGCTCTCTTTCTTTGTTTTTGCACATATGTGATGTAAAGGGTAATACTAGCCTTTACTCTGTTGTCATCAGCGCATGTCGGGCATGCGCCCGACATGCGCTTTAAACAGATGAACTAAATGAGATTGATTAAATCAATCACTCAATTCAACAAAATGTTAATTTCGCTAACTTTATTATAATTCAACAGATTGTTAATGTCAATAATTAATTCAACAATTTGTTAAAAATATATTAACAATTATACAAAATTGTGTTAGTATATAGTTAGTGAGGTGTTTATATGGATCTTGGTGAAAAATTAAAAACATTAAGAACGGTTTATGGGATGACCCAAAAAGAAGTCGCTGAGAAAATAGGCTTGACTATTGCGGCATATTCTTACTACGAAAATAATCTAAGAAAACCAGATTACAAGACTCTATCAACTTTAACCAAATTGTTTCAATCATCATATGGATATTTACTTGATGATGATGAATTTGGCCCAGAGGATACTTTATTTGACGCTGTATTTAATAGGTACACAACGATTGTTAGAGCGATAAAAAAGACTATGGATTTGCTTGATCAAATTGATAGTAGTATTGATCCGGAGTCAAAGTATATATTTTATCTAGAAACTCTAGCTCAATTACATAGAGCATATCCAGTAGCTTTAGATTCCGTAAAGCAATACATAGATGTAGAGAACATAGATAAGGTTGTAGAGGAATATTTAGACGATTTAGATGCTATATCAAGTCACTAACTATTTGGATTACGAAGACGTCGTATATATTATTTAATAAAAAAATTAAACAGCAAATTTACTTGCTGTTTTTTTGTGGTATAATGACTTTGAAACATCAAATCATAATTATTAAGAATGGTATAGAATTTAAAGTTGAATTAAAATAATAATTTTGGAGAGTGAATTATGTTTAAAGATATCACTTCTTTTATCGGTATCATTTCCGGAATTGGATTACTAATTTCTTTTTTTGGCAAACATGAATGGGCGTTTTTAGAGAATTATCAAACTTCAACAATTAAAAAAGCTATTTCTGGAATCTGGGTATTAACTGCAGTTGCATTCTTAGCTATGTTCACTATCGGGTGGGCAATAAAACCAAACGGACAAATATCAATTTCTATTTTCCAAAATATCCAATTCATAATTGCTATATGTTTCTCTGTCTATTTTTTCCATTCAGTAAAAAAAATAAAATTTGTATCTATAGAGTTTCTTCTTCTAATTTATACCTTCATATTTGCTTCAATGAATATTATATACGGGTGGAATTTACTTGAAAACATAATTGTTATTATTATAGTAACACTTGTAATTGTTTCGTACATTAAAGCAATAAACGAAAAGATTAGTTCGAAAATGAAGAATCTAGATATTTTTCGTATATTTGTTTCTATTGTTTTGGTGGTAGGAATAGTAATAAGCGGGTCAGTATTAATTATTACTTTATTAGATTCCACCGGCTTGTATAATTTCTATACAATTGAGAATACTGACATCTCAGAATTTCTGATTTCTATAATGTATTCAATTCTAATTGCCGTTTTTATGCTATATATATTGCTGAATAAAAACAGCAATCGAATGATGAATAAATATGTGATAAAAAAAGACAACAAATATTACAGTATTGAATACGTTGCGGCTGATTTCGTAGTTACAAAGCGCTTTGAAAGAACTGATCTATTTAGGAACAACGAGATTTCAACAATTAAAGGCCCGATATCTATCGTATCTAAAAGCGAGTTTTATAGTGGAGAATTAATAGAAATTGAGTCATTATTTATCGAAAATGAAAATCAATCCGGAGATGCTATAAGTGAAAAACATTGAAAACGAATTCTACAAAATTATTTCTTCATGGTATGACTATAACCTGTTCTCGATAGAAATTGAAATAAAAAAAGAGTGTGAATTCATTGTTTTCTACGTACTAAAAGAAGATATAAAAAAAGGAACGAGAATGCTTCGCATGTCACATGAACAAAATAAATTTTCGCCTGGATCAACACACGTTTATACATTGTGGGTATATGACCCCGAGGATTACAATAATAACATATTTTCTAGTGAGGAAGATCATAAACATTGTGACATAATAAGTGTTATTTCGGAGGATGAATACAATGAGTATAATTTATTAACCGATTCGAAAGAAAAAGGAGCAAGCGCTTAAGTCTTTTAATGAAAATCAGTTAATGCTATATATTGCTGGTAGTTACAACAAATAACAACATTTTGTTAATTTATTGGATTTCTATATGATACCTTTAACAATTCTACAAAGAGGTTTGGTATCTGTGTGAATTTTTTTTACCGAATCTAAAATATATGTTTTCAAAAAATTTAGAAATAGTTATTAAAAGGAGATGAAAATATGGGAACTGCAAAAGATGTATATGACATTATTAAGGACATAAAAAAATTTGCCGAGGAATCTGGGAATGTGCCTTTTTATGAAAAAGTAATTCAAATACAATCAATTTTTTTTGATTTGAAAGAAGAGATTAGTGATTTGAAGGAACAGAGCAGACAAAAAACGAGTCAGATTGAGGGTTTAATGAATCAGTTGAAAGTAAAAGAAGACGTAGTAATGAATAATAAAGGATATATTAAATTAAAGTCAGAAGGCCATAACGCTTTGATTTATTGTTCGCATTGCTTTGCAACAGAGGGATTATTAATACCGATGGTCTCCCTAGGCTATAACGGAAATTACCAGTGTGATAAATGCAAGAACATAGGATATACTCAAATGAGATAACGTTAGACTCGGATGCGCTTTGAAGATTATGAGAGTGAAGAATTGATTATCTTCTCGCGTATTTAGAACTTCATTTTTTCCTTTCTATAACGGAAATAAGTCACTAATCAAGTGCTTACAAAACAAAATTTCAATCACATACACTAATAATAAACAGCAAATATACTTGCGGTTTGTTTTATGTTATACTGATCACATCATTTGCTACAATATAAGGAGAATTCGACATGGGATTAGTTGATATTGTTAGATTAGCAATGGAATTAGAGAAAAAAAAGTCGGAGTTCGAAAGCAGACACGATAAAGATTATTACATAAAATTCCTGCAAGAACAAAATAAAATACTTCTTAGCGAGTACCAAGAATTATTTTTACAATACGAAGAATTAGAGCAAAAACTCAAGAAATATGAAGAATTTAGTTTAAATAAATTTCATTTATTTATTTTGGCATACGCCGTCAAAAATAATAATGCTATTGGAGAAGTAATGTTGAAGTCCCTGTCTTCAAAAGATTCCAATTATCAAATAGCTATGAGTGAATTAGTAGATAAGCATTACATGCGCGAAGGCGGTGTGATTGCTATATATTATAATCCGAGTTTTGAGAAAGAATATTTTATTATCAAAGAAAAGCTAACTGAAATTCTCAAAACATTGAAGACAAACAATATGATATAAGATTGCCACGGAAAGGTGATGGAGGATTTTTGTCTAATATTAGTGATACTGAAATAATTGTTGAATCAAATGGTGATTTAAGAATCCAATATATTAACGAGAGTTTTATTGGTCTGATGAGTCTAAGTTATCATTTGAAATTGAAGAATGTACAAATAAACAATATTGTGATTTTAGAACATCTTAGAGACAAGGGATATGGGAGCAAATTAATGAACAAGCTATTTGAGATTTGTTTTGAAAAAGGAATCAAAACCATTAACGCTAAAGTAAGTATTGGTGATGAAAAAGAAGAAGATAGAAAAAAATTCTACTATATGCATGGCTTTGTCACAGATGAAATCCAAACTTTTAATGAGAATGAATTAATGACAAAAACCTTCTTGTAAGGATGCTAACTTAATTATTCTTGAGAATATGCTTGAATAAACCTCTAATTAGACATAAACAATAATATATTATTAATAAAATAAGCGACATCAAATTTTTTTTGCTAATTTTTTATGTTATACTCGTATTAGGTGATACAATATGAAAAGTATTGAGAATGAACGTGAATTTCATTTATTTGTAAAGTTTATGTCGGCCGAAATTAATGATGCTTATTTAAGAAAAAACTATGTATCTGAAATTGAGGAGTTAGTTGATTATAAACACGGAAATCAAAGACAAATACCAGACAATTTGATCCGCTTTTTCGATATAGTAGCAAGTGATTTTTACTATCGCATTGTAAGCATAGTGTTTAATATTCTTGTAGAAGAAAAGCAAAAAAATAGTAAGACCAAAAAAGAAACAGACATTAAAGTTGATGCAATATTTGAATATTATAAAGATTATCCAAATAAAGAGAAAATAGTATTTGACAACAGCCTTATGGATAAAGCGATGAATGAATTGAATTTATTAAGAGAAAAAGAAAAAGATAACATTGAGACGCTCAGAGTATTCAAAAATAAAATGATTTCACACATAACCATCAATCAACAGTCGATAAAATTTGATTTAGTTGAAGGTGTATTAGACAAAACAAGGAATCTGGTTGATTTAATATATGGCGCAGTTTATGGTACTGGTGAGCAACATCTTTCCCTAAAAAACTTTCAGATTGGACATTATTTAAAAACACTTAAAGAGAACAATAAATAAACCTCCTCGCATACTGTATGTTTGATAAAGATTATATTTAAAATAAATATTTTAGTGAGAATTCGTGTAAATAACAGTAACAATAAATCATTCGATCAATTCAAGATGACGATAGTATTTTATAGAGTCTTTCATTTCCCCATAAATTCTAATCCTTTATTGTATGGTGAAGAAAATTACTAAAAATCCATGGCTCTCTTTTTCTATGACTGAAACGTGTCACTTAGTCAAACATTTTACAAAACCATATTTTTAATAACTTTATATGATTTTATACAAAAATAAACAGCAAATTTACTTGCTGTTTTATTTATGGTATAATTCATAATATATCATAAGCGAAAGAAGGAATTTAAAATGGAAAAACAGTATTTTTATTATACTGAAGCGATATTTATTGAATATGAAACACAACCATTTTCAAAAAAAACTACCTTACATGCAGAAACAATTCGTAATAAAGTTGATGAATGTATACAGGTTTATGCTGAAAAAGGGTTGAGAGTGAAGTCGGTAAGCCATTCATGGCAAAACGCAATAGGCATAAGTGTAATTATTGTTTTTGAAGGATACGAATTTGTAGAATTCGAAGATGAAAATGAAGATGAAGATGAAGATGAAACAGAAGCAAAAAATTAATACAACATTTAGTATTTAAAAGGAGTATTGTAATATGTGGGGTTTTATTATAATTGTTATAATAATCTTAGTTATTATTGTTCGAAGCGGAAAACAATCTCAATCTCAATATAAATTTAAACGTTATAAAAAAACCGGCATTGAAGGAGAGCGTTTCATTAATCATATTCTCAAGAATATTTCAGATCAGGTGGGAGGAACGACCTTCAATGATATTATGCTTGAAAGTAACGGTAATACCTGTCAAATTGACAATATGCTTCTTACAAGAAAAGCTTTATATGTTATTGAATCAAAAGATTATTCTGGCTGGATTTTTGGATCTGAAAATAATACTTATTGGAGGCAAACATTTACTCATTACAAAGCTCGCACATCAGGGAATAACTATATTAAATCAGGGGTGAGTAAATATAGTTTTTATAATCCCATTAAACAAAACCAAACACATATTAATATGCTGAAAAGCACACTAAAAACTCAAAAAGCAATTCCAATATACAATATTGTTGTTTTTGGTAAAAACGCTACCATAAAAAAATTAGAACACAGCTTTGAAAATTACGTAATTACAGTATCCTTTTTAAAAGATACAGTCTTTTATATAGAGAATCAAATAGAAAATGAATTGGAATCCCATCTTCAAAGAGATATTATTGATAATATCCTATTTTTAGATATAAAAGACCCCACTAAAAGACAACAACATATTGATTCTATTCAAACCAAGTATAAAATCGATTGATACAATGATTGTTTTCATTTTTGGTCTCCAAAACCGCTATTGTATAAAAGGGTAAGTGGTAGAGTATGTATTTACAAATATGTTGAGTAAATTTGAGGAAAATATTATGATTTGTGGAAGCCGTGGGAGGGAAATCAAAAATAATGAGAAATGTTGTATTAGGTCACTAAACAAAGAAGATATATCTGTATGGGATGTATTATTGTTTAGTTCTTTATCAATATTTCCTTTACTATATTTAATTTGGTATTTGGACGAGAAGTTTGTCTTAAATGAATTAGTATTTATAGGGTCAATTTGTTTCGTTTATCAATATATATTAGCTATATTTTATAAAGTTGTTAGGCATAATAAAATCGATTATATTGCCTTTAACTTTTATTGTCATCAAAAGGAATCTAGATCATTTAAATTTCATCAAAAAATCGCACCTATTTGTTCAAGGTGTTTTGGGATATTTATCGGACACTTTGTGATTTCTCTACTTAGATTTAATATCTACTCAATTTTCATAATAATAGCATTGGCATTTCCTCTTTTAATTGACGGGATGATTCAATACTTTTTCAATTATGAGAGCAAGAATATAATCAGATTTTTAACAGGATTACTGTTTTCAGTTCCTTCAAGTTATGTTTTTGCAAGGGCTTTATTGATAATCACTAATTTATTTGATACGATAATATCATGAATTTTGTAAGGGAGAGGTTATGGTGGAAGAAAAAGTAAAATGCCCAAAATGCGGGTCAGAACAAATTACAGTAACTAATAGAGGTTATAATTCAGATTGGGGAATTCTTTGTTGCATTTTAACCGGGGGATTGGGTTTATTGTTTGGCCTAATTGGATCTGGCGAGCCTGTACGTGTGTGTACTAACTGCAAGACAAGATTTTAGTTATTAATACACTTTTTAATTAGTGAAATTGGAGTTTTACTGACTTTGTTCATATTTATAACTATGCATTTTCGATTTCCAAAACCGTTTTAACGGACTCTTTTGTTGCATGAAAGGACTGAAAATCCATGAGGCACAAATAATACTAGAATTATAGATTTTTCATGTCATTTATGATAAAAGGAGAAGTTAGTGTGCAAGCAAAATTAGGCGTATTTGATATAGAAGTTAAAGACCCGAAATTCTATGCTCCTAAAGTTGGAAGTGTAAAAAAGAATGGTAATAAAATTGCAAAAATCCAGTATGATGATAGCGAAGAATCGCGCTATTTTGCTAAAGCGGAATATATGGATAAAGATGGACCCGAAATATATCACATAATTAAACTGGACAAAAATTTTTTTATAGAATTAGAATTGAATCAAGACGTTGCTGAATTGACCTTACTTCATGAAATTGGCCATCTAGAAAAAGGACATTTATCTTATGATAATCATTCATTTAATGAAGAAATTGAAGCTGACCAATTTGCATTATCTGTATTAGGAAAAAAGGAATTTATAAAAAGATATAAAATGATGAACAAATTATTGAGAAAAGGTAAATTTACAATTGATGAAGAAGTTACTAAGAAATACATAAGGCACAATAAGAATAAGATCAGAAATATGTTTTGTATAATTTACAATATCTGTAGAAAAAAAAAGTAATGCATTTTTTGCTGGATTAGAATTCTGTTCAGAATAATATAGTTTATTCATTTAGGCCGATACACAACGAGAACAATATACTCTGTTTTTCAAGGGGTATTTGTGCATGAAACGACTGAAAATCAATGAGTCGCCGGTTCGATCCCTGCCTGAGCCACCATAAACAATGAGATATAGCCCTTTCGAGGGCTTTTTTTGTAGAGATTTTTGGTGGGTTATCAAATTTACTTGCGACACATGGACAATCAACAATTAATAATAAAATTCACATCATCAAATTTACTTGCTAATATATTTATGTTATAATTTATTTTATAAATGTAATCATATCAATTTTAGGAGAATATTATGAGCAAAAAGAAGAAAGAAACGGGATTTGATGAGATAATAGAATATTTGTATTTATTTCTCCGGCACAAATTACACTTCGATGATTTTCAAGCATCAACCCTCATTGTTTCAATTATTTTTTTACCCATAACATATTTTTTAGGATTTGGAACAAGTAGTATGGCTTCTTTTACCATAGTTTTTTATTTAACACTACTGATTGATTTTTCATGTGTAGTTTATTCTGTGATTAAATTCAAAAACAGAAAAAACCTTATCAAAAAGAGTGAAATAGAAATTAAAAATGACGAACGAATAATTAATAAAATAACTTCAATAGAAGAAGTAAATGAACTAAGCGGAATACAGTTTGAAAAGTTCATTGAAAAGATATTCAAAGACAAGGGATATAAAACAACTCTCACAAAAGCCTCTTATGATGCAGGAATAGACATTGTAGCTGAAAAGGGGACAGAGGCGATTGGTATTCAAGCAAAAAAAAGATCGAAATCAGTTAATAGGTATGCTGTATTTGATGCTCATTATGGTCTGAAGAGGTATAATTGCACAAAGGCATGTGTTGCTACAAATAGCGTACTAACTGAGCAGGCAAGAAACTTTGCACTAGAAAATAATGTTGATATTATGGATAAATTTGTCATATTGTCTATACTTCGAAAAAAAGGTAAAGAATAGAGGACTTTAAATAATATATGAAGGAAACCACTGAAAATCCAAATTGTAAGTTTTGAAAAACTAAATAGCGAATGCACCTGCTGTTAAAATCGTAATATAATGTATATGAAAAGATTATTAAGGAGGATTGTATGGAAAAACAAATTTTTATTAAGAAAGAACATAGATCAGGTAATGCAACTTATACAAACACAAAATTTATCGATGGATTTATTAACATAAAAAAAGGACAAAATCCAGATGAAAAATTAATGAATTATATAAAATCCAAACCCTATTTTTCTGATGTTTCATTAATGAATGATCAAATAGAGCCTATATTTGTTAAGTGCATGTATACCAATATGGGAAATCGTTTTTTTGAAATAGATGGAACCTCATATGTAAGACTTGACCGCATTGAGGAAGTAACAGTTAACCCTGGAAGCAGAGTTTATTTTAAATGCATAGATGTCGATAATAAAAATTTTGCGATTTTAGATGAGAAAGACGAAAAACCATTTCTTGAATATTTGAATCACCATTCTATTTGATTGGTTTTTGTTCAATATCGAACCCTAAGAGCAGATGATTTACAAGAAGGAAACGACTGAAAATTCATGTGTCTCCGATTCGAATTCGTCATAGCGCACCAAGTACAAATCCAGACGAGAAATCGTCTTTTTTATTATTTTTAATTGAATTTATGTTATGAAAAAAATACTGATGTCTCGCAAATTTTTTAATCTTTATATATATTCTTGAATATGAATATTTATTACTGTATAATCATTTATGAAGAGTATGAACAGAATTGGTATGCAGGACAGAAGAAGTACTGTATACCTTTTACTTTTTATGTTGTAAGAAGTCAATATTAGCATCAAAGGAGCCATACATGATAAAAAAGTTTAGGTTTATATTTTTTGGATTGATTCTATCTTTTATAGTGTTGATAATAAATGGATGCGGAAACACTTACTATACTGCGCAATTTGATAGTAATGGAGGTAGTGCAGTTGCTTCAGTGAATATTCAGGAAGGAAGCACTATAGCAATTCCAACAACAAGTAAAGAAGGCTATACGCTTGAGGGATGGTATACAAGTCTAAATGGCGGAGTAACTCTAGATGAAAAATGGTCATTTACAACTTCTGTTGTTAACAACAATATTACATTGTATGCTAATTGGACAATCAATCAATATACGATCAGTTTCGTTAGCAATGGAGGGAGTGCTGTTACGGCTATAACACAGGATTACAACACAGTGATTACGCATCCTCAAATGCCTGTAAAAGCACACTATACCTTTAGTGGGTGGTATTTAGGAAGCGGGTTGACAACCGAGTATTCATTTACCACAATGCCTGCAGAAAACATTACGCTTTATGCAAAATGGACTGTTAATCAATATTCAATTACTTTTATTAGTAATGGTGGAAGTTCTGTTAGTACCATTAGGCAAGGCTATGGATCAACGGTAACAGCACCAACTGAACCTGCGAAAACGGGTTGCTCATTTTCTGGCTGGTATACAACTTCCAGCTTGACATTTTTATACTCTTTTTCGACGATGCCAGGTGCAAATATCACAGTATATGCAAAATGGACTGCGAATCTGTATACAATGTCATTCGAGACAAATGGCGGTAACTTGATAACTGCGATAACTCAGGATTATGATACAGTCGTATCATTGCCTACTCCTACCAAAAGCGGATATTCCTTCGATGGTTGGTATAGCAATGAAGAACTGACTGAATCATTTGTTATCACAACTATGCCAGCAGATAATATCACTGTTTACGCCAAGTGGACAATCAATCAATATACAATCAATTTCAACAGTAACGGCGGAAATCAAATCAGTGCGATTATTCAAGATTTCAACACTAATGTCTTCGAACCATCAGCACCAGCTAAAGCTCATTATTCATTTGATGGATGGTACTTGGATATTGAGTTTTCAAACGTCTATATATTTGCGACAATGCCGGCTGAAAACATCACATTGTATGCAAAATGGACTGCGGATCTATACACTTTATCATTTATCTCAAATGGCGGTAATTTGATTGCGTCAATTACTCAAGGGTATGAAACCTCGATATCATTACCCATTCCTATCAAAAGTGGATATACTTTCGCAGGTTGGTATTGTAACGAAGGATTAACAGAATTCTGTGACTTCACGACAATTCCTAGTTCAGATAAAATTCTCTATGCTGATTGGGGAACTTACGGATTATCATATCAATTAGTAGGCACTACTTATAGCGTTAGTAAAGGAACTGCGAATACCTCGCAATCAATCTTAATTCCAAAGAGGTATAATGGAAAATTAGTGACTACTATTGGAGCGGCTGCATTTAATAATTTAGGAAGTTTAACTAGCATCACAATTCCATCAAGTGTGACTAGCATTGATGTTTCGGCATTCTTTGGTTGTAGCAGTTTAACAAGTATTTCTGTTAATATTGCAAATACTAATTTTTCCTCAGAAAACGGTGTACTATTTAACAAACTAAAGACAGTGATCATAGCATATCCTGCAGGAAAGATAGAAACGACCTTTCAAATTCCATCTAGTGTGACTAGTATTGGTCCTTCTGCATTTTCAGGATGCAGTAACTTTACTAGCATCACGATTCCCACGAGAGTGACCAGCATAGGCTACTCGGCATTCTTCGGGTGCAGCGGATTAACTACTATCACATTACCATTTGTCGGTGAGAGTCGGACCGCAACTAGTAACAGCGCATTGTTTGGATACATTTTCGGAACAGTGAGTTATACAGGCGGAACTCCGACTGATCAATACTTTACAATCTCATCGCATTTCACATACTATATTCCAACATCCTTGCAAACGGTAATCATTACCGATTCAACAGCTCTTCAATTTGGAGCGTTCTATAATTGTAACAATTTAACTAGTATCTCACTTCCAACAAACATGATCAGCATTGAGTTCTATGCTTTTAGATATTGTACTAGTTTGACGAACATCACCATTCCATCGAGTGTTATCAGCATTGGCTACTCAGCTTTCGGTGGTTGTAGTGGGTTGACTAGCATTACATTACCATTTATTGGGGAGAATAGGACAACAACAAGTAACACTGCATTGCTTGGATACATCTTCGGAACAGGTAGTTATGCTGGCGGGACAGCAACAGCTCAGTATTATACAAATTCATCGTATTATACATATTATATTCCAACTTCGCTTCAAATAGTAACTATTACTGATGCTTCAAGTCTTCAATTTGGAGCGTTCTATAACTGCAACAGATTAACAAGTATTTCGATTCCATCTTCTGTGACTGCTATTGGCGATTTTGCATTTAAAGGATGTATTAACTTAACAACTATCACAATTCCTTCTAGTGTGATTACCATTGGTAGTTCGGTTTTCCTTGGTTGTATTAACTTAACGAGCCTCACATTGCCATTTGTCGGTGCAAGTAGAAGTGCTACAGGTAGCGAGGGTTTATTCGGATATATTTTTGGAACCATAAGTTACACTGGTGGCACTATTACCAAACAATACTACACTAGTTCTTTATACACAAACTTTTATATCCCTACATCTTTGCGGACAGTAAATATTACAGATGCAATAAGCCTTCAATATGGGGCATTTAATAATTGCATTAGCTTAACAAGTATCATCATTCCTTCGAGCGTGACTAGTATCGGTCAAATCGCATTCGCCGGTTGCTCAAACTTAACAATATATGCGGAAGCGGCAAGTCAACCCACTGGGTGGGATACATCTTGGAACCCCGATCCACGCCCAGTTATATGGGGTTATTCAGAGTAATTCATATTTGATCTACACGATAGTATAACTATGTTGAATTATAGGATAGGTATGGAAATTGAACAGATGGTCAATTTATCATTTATATACATTTTTTTTATTAAAAACAATTGATACAAAATTTTGACAATTCCTATTTAGGAGGAAAAAGAAATATGATTAAATCAGTAAAGTTTGTTGTTGATAGAACTATTGATCCGGCAATAAGTTATTACAAAAAGGTAAAATCAAGTAAATCAAATAGCAAGGCTGAACTTGATGATCTTAAGACGGTTTATGATAAAAGTCAAGGAGCCAGAAATGTTGTTTTGAATTTTAAGAAAACTGGCGATCTGTACAACTATTTGAAAGTTTTAATTGAAAGCGGAGGGAATACCATAGCCACTTTATTTAGAAGATATGGATTTATTCCCTTTGAAGATATTGTTACTGAGTTTGAAAAAAAGTTTGAGGAGGAGTTACTAGATACTTCAGATGTCAGAGATTTGAAAGAAAGTGAAACTTATAATACTTGGGATATTATATTTCTCGGAAAAACATATAGAACAAATTCATTCGGTATTCTTAGTTTGAAAAACGAAAATGAAGAAGTGATAGGTATTCTCATTAGGGGTAAATTTTCTTCTGACGAGAATAATTATACAAACAAGTGGCTTGACAAAAATAGAGCTATATATCACCTGATTGAAAGTAAAAGAACAAAAAAGCACGTGAATAATACCTATCTAATTGATAGAAAATTACCTGTTTATTTATTTGAAACACTGAGTAGTAACAATCACATATATAGAGGGAAATTCAAAGTCATTAAATATATGGAGGATATACATTCTGTTGAACTTGAAAAGACTGATAATTTTGAATCAATTTTTGAAGCCGATATTAAGAAGACAATTTATAAATTGCCAACAACCAACAAATTTATCAAGAGAACACAGTTAATTGATGCAAAATTGGCAGGAACAGATAAGACACTAACGAACAAGCAAATTAGTGGCGCAAATGCAGAAAAAATTGTTATTGATTTTTTCGAAATAAATGGTTACATTGCGAAAAATGTTGCAAACAAAATTGACTTTCATTATGATGTATATATTGAGGATATAGATTTGCGAATAGAAGTAAAAAACATTAAGAACGGATACTTTTTTATTAGCGAGAACGAGATGCGCCAATTTGAAAAAGGTTATACTAGAATTTGTTTTGTAGACGGTGAAATAATTTTGTTATCGAAACATCATGATCAGACTATTTTGCTTCAGAGTATTTTTGCCGATATCAGAAACATTGATAGTGAACTTATAGATAAATATGAAGGAAGATATAAAGCAAGTGATATTCAGATAGGAATTCAAGAGCTGTTTTCTTCCGACTTGATCGATGATTTTATCATATTGAACGAAAAAAGCAAAAAGGATATTGATAATTTCATTAGCCAAGCCCTTGTGAAGGAAACTACTGAAAATCCATTGTTTTAGAAAGGAAACCTCATATATGGGAAAACATATGGAAGATTACTATAAGTATTTGAATGAGAGTTTACGCGAAAAGTTCTCTCTAGATATTTTTAAACATTATGATAATATGATTGAGTCTAGAAACAAATACGTTGATTTGTTTAACGATTATATAGACAGTCAAAATGGGGTTATTATAGAGCCCAACAGTAAGGAGAATGTTTTTGGGTACATATTTGCTATATCAACTCATTTCTTTGATGAGTTACTAAATAACATTGTATTAAGCTCATACGACTCTGCCCATTTTTCAATAAGAAGAATAGTAGAAAACCACGTAATACTTACTTTTTTATTAAATAATGTTCAGTCTATTTCTGATTTCTTCAAGCAAGTCTCAATGAGTAAATATAAACACGTTATGAGTAATGATACTTTGAGAGCTCAATTAACATCTGAGGACATTATAAAGATAGAAGAAGAATACAGAGAGATAAGAGAAGAAATAATAACTCACTTTGGACTGGAGACACCACTGTCGGGTAGCAGATCAGATAACCTAGATAAAGCGCTGAGAAGCAATTATTATTGGGCGTTTAGAAAGTTTGATTTCGCCGAGAATATTAGTTTTAAAAAGTTATGTAATAATATTGGAGATGTTGAAGATTATAATTCTTTTTCACAAAGTAGTAACAGAGTACATAGTAACAATATTATGGAATATACTCTTATGATGACTTCTGATTATAAGGAAGAAATGTACTTAGCTTATATGTACTGTAGATACATGATAAAGTTTGTTACAAAGCTTAAGGAGAATTATACAACTTTGCAATACTCAAACATCTCTAGAGTTTTAATTGACTTAGATAGAGAAATAGAAGACATTTATTCGAAGGGGCTAGAAGGGACTATAAAACAAGAAAATAAACCGTATTGTAATTAGGATATTAGTAAAATTTATGTTAACATATTTACTTGTTGTTTTTTTGTGTTATAATTTAAATATATATGGAAATGGGAGGACAGTAAAATTATGTGCGATTGGTTGTCTATTATATTAGGGGCATTGTCTGTTGTTTTGGGAGGATTAGCGCTTTTTATTGCTTTAAAAATAGTGAATATAGGAAATCGTTCAGCATATAGAAAGCTTTATATTAGTCTCGGAAAAATAAGATTCAAAATGTTAACTCTTCAGTTATTCTATGGAGGAACAGATGAGAATGAAAAGGTAAGAAGAGAAATCTATAGTGATATTATGAATTTAAACCTCTTGATTATTGATTTAAAGGGAGAAAGTACAGAACCGAATGAATACAAAAAAAATACCATGTTTGTCCGACTGCTTAATAAAAATGAAAAAGTAGAAGATTTTATTAATGTCTTTGATAAGTTTGCTAAGCAATTGCTTATAGCAAACAATATGGATATAATTTCTTCTTTCAACGACCTTAAAGAATATAAGATTAAATACAAGAGAAATTGGCACATGATGATAATCGGATTTAAAGAAGTGCTAATAGAAAATACAACTGAATGACTTGCTTTTTCGCTCTCTAAAACCGTTATTGCGGTAGAAAAGAAGTCTAATTTGACTTCTATACTTGCATGAAACGACTGAAAATCCATTCTTCTCTTTCACAAGATTCTTTTCCAAAATGAGGTATAAAATGACAAATAGACTAAAAAACATTATTATCAACATTTTTGGAGCTATGATTGCATTTGTTATTTTTTCATTTCACGAATTTCTAAATTGGATTGTAACGACAAACGATAATTATCTTTTTTTCCTATTACCGTGGTGGGGTTGGGGAATAGTTGGTGTAGTTGCATT
>Ga0268276_1001143_pt1 | contig 27476 bp, 25 predicted proteins | sample saktaG_4_FD_190145 | JGI IMG/M metagenome (GOLD analysis project Ga0268276, IMG submission 190145) | Saline water microbial communities from Sakinaw Lake, British Columbia, Canada - sak_2010_1_5_45m | ecosystem: Environmental > Aquatic > Non-marine Saline and Alkaline > Saline ...
GGCATAGACCCAGCGAGGTATGATAGGGTGAGTTTTAGGATAATATCGGCTAATAGATTCGAAATTCTTCGCATTCCTATGAATGACGGAGATATTTAAAGAAAAACTTTCAAAGAAAGAGATAGGGGAGGATTAATCTTATAAGGCAAGGCATGTATTAAAAAGAAGATTTAACTTTATTTTATATTTAAAACCCTTTCAATATAAGAATATTATAAAATTATTCAATATTTTCCCTCTTTTTAAATAAAAAAGCCCTTCAGCTAAAGGCCAAAGGGCGGGAAATTAGCAAGCTCCCCTAACGTTCGCCAGTTGGAACCAAATTGTACAAGATATACGTAACATCTATAAACTAAAGGAGTTAATTAGGCCTCCTGATAGTGCAATAAATCCCATTTAATAGCTTATTGCTCCTTATTTATCAATAATTATACTCCCTACTCTTATTCTAACCATATATTGCAGGTAGTGAATATAGCTTTTAAGTAAAATAAATAATTAGAATAACTATTAATCATATCTAGCCATAGAGAAAATATTTTTTAGAAATATAATAAAATCATTAAAGATCCTTATTTCTTTTTAAACCTAATTTTGTCTCTTTTTATCGATTCTTTTTCTACTTTTTCTTTTATAGCAAGTTCCATTAAGGTTTTAAATTTTGGATCTTTTCCTTTTCTATTTGGGACTTTCTTTTCAAATATATCTTTCAATATTGAATTCATTAGTTCAATTCGATAATCATGTAACCAACACTCTATGTTTAAAAGATTTCCGCATATATTATCACAGTGTTTTTTAAAATGTAAAAAATTCTCTTCTACTGATAATTTTTCTCTTGTAAGATGTTCAGAATAGCTTTGAAAACCGTCAATTTTCTTTATTATATCTTCAATTCTAAATATAATAAATAATCTATAATGATGGAAACCAATTAATGCAATTTCATTATTTTCAATTGTTACAATAAAATTCGCCAAATATTTTAATAAGTTTTCTATTTGCAATCGTATTTTCATTGGAATCTCTGTTTGATCAAATTTATTAACATTTGGATTTTTAAAATCTACATCTAGTAGATTTGAAGGTAATGTTAAAAAAAATACATATATACTTCCTATTGAATCGGATAATTCATATCTTGCTTTATTTGTTTCTTTAAAAGCGTTAATTTCTAAAGATCTTTTAATCTCTTCTTTTTGTGCCTTTTGATTATCTTCTCTATTTTCCTTTAATTGAACTAAAGCTAAAAATAAAATTATTACCCAGCCAACAAGTATTACTATATTATCAATAAAATCACTTATTGATATGACGTGTTTTATAGTTAAGATAATAATAGCCATTATGCAAACAAATATAATAACCCATATTAATTTATATTTTTTAAATTCTATTGAAATTTCCTTAACCTCTATTTATTTAGTTATTTTGACAAATACTCTGTAATTATTATTACTACATAACCATTTGCGTATTCCGGAGTATCCGGACGGCAATTCCGAAGGCATCCGGACATTAAACCGGAACATTCGAACACCTTATCGATTCAATTTTTATTAACATTATTCTTAATCAATAATTATCATTTAGTTCATATTAAATTGAAAGAGCGGTTATTTTATCTTTTAAATTATTTTTTATTTGCATTCTTTATCACTTATACAAAAGACTCCAGTTATCATTTTTAAAATTATTTTCATAATCTCTTGCAAAATATAATACTTCTTTAATTCGAGTTATTGGTTCAATTACAATCAAACCAAAAGGTTTACTACCCTTCCAGTTAACAAAATTATCTATATCAGAGGCAATTACTAATCCTAATAGTTTGCGCTTTGGCTTATCCCAAGGCATCATATCTATAACTGGTCCACCGCTGTTACCATGAAATGCATCACCTTTACTAAAAATAGCTTCTTTTTCAAAATCAATAATGATATTATCCTTTTTTAATTGCAATTTATAAACTTTTTTAGACAAATCAGCAAAGCCTGGTATAGGTCTTGAAGGGTCTAATTGTGCCTCACCTATATCTGAAGTCCACCAATATACATTTAGTAGATAAGGTTTTTCTATGCCTCTATTAATTAAAATGTCATTTAATATTTTTTCATCTAAAAAATCTTCATTATAATCAAAAGTCTTAATCTCAAAACCTTCTAACCAATTTATTTTCATTATTGCGACATCCACATAGTGTGTATTGTTATTTCCCTCTTCAGGATGAAAAATCCAATAATCTTTTGATAATTTTATCTTATATCTTTCAATACAATTATTTTTCTTATTCTTTACCCTAACAACACCCAATAAATCATTATCAGCTTCTGCAACATGGCGAGCTGTAACTATAAATAAATCATTCTTCCAATTTATTAAAAATCCGCTACCCCACAGTCCACCAAGTCTATATATAGGAGAATTATTATTTATTGCTTTAAATTTTGGATTTATTATTCTAATTACCGCACAATCAATATCTAATTCACTAACAGTATTTTCTGCAAATAAAGTAACATTAAAAGTATAAATTAACATCATTGCTATTAAAATTAAAATCTTCAACCTCATTTCAAGTCCTCTTTTGAAAAATTAATAGGGTCTTCTGATTTCAACATTTGGCATAACTAATTAATTAAAAAAATTAACACGGAGGGATATCTATTTGGATTATATACCTCGTTGCCTATCTCTAATTAAGATTGGATTTCCCTTTATAAAATCTTCTATATCAATATCAAAATCTTTAAGTACCCCTCTTTGAATCTCTTCTCTCTTATTGCTTGGTATAGTAGTTGGACCTGGCATTGGAAAAAAACCACTTGCAATTATTGCGTGTAGGCTAGCTAAATACGAATAGGCAAGGTAATTGCTCGATCCAGTGAGATCCTCAAGGAGATGAATCTGAAAGGTCCAATAGGTTCGTGCAAATTTAATGAACGACTTGCTTGCTTCGGGATAATTTTCTTCCATAGTTGATCCGAATTTTTCTTCTACTCTATCAACTTTGGTAAATTCATACCCTTTTATCGCTAAAAGTATATATCCTCTAGCCAGATTATCATAAAATTTTCCTAAACTTTTCTTCTGCTCATCGCTGAGATATTTAACTTCCTCTCGGCTTTTTTTGCTAAATAGCATTTTCTTGTCTTTTTCATTCAATTTAGCTCCTGTTGCATCAAGAATTAAAGAAATAGTCTTTATAAGTTCTTCTATGTCATCTTTGTTATCTGTAGTAGTATAAAATTTTCTTATTTTTTCCTTTCGCTTCCGTGGTTTTATTTTACTAGCTCTCTCTTTTATATATTGCCTCACTTCCGATATCCACGTTGTGATTGCTTCCGGAGGGATTTTTTTCTTTAAGAGTTCGTTCGTTCTGGTCTTCAAATACTCAAAAAATATTATTTCCCAAATTACATCTTCAAGCGTTTTATTATAATTATCTAAAAGTGGTTCATAATGAGCGTATTCTTCCTCCTTTGAAGCAATTCCTAGAGGTGCTTTAATTCTTGAAAGTATGAGCTTATTCAAAATATCATTTTCCGACAATTCTGGCATTGCTTTTTTCAATCTATTGTAAATGCTAATTTGCGTATCTACAACTCCCATATAGCCGAATGCCTTTGAAAAGATTCTCTTAATTATTTTCATAAAATCATTCTAACATTACCTGCAAAATTACTCAAATCTTTTATAATATTTTTTCTTCTAACTGCCCCACTAAAATTTACACTAATATATTTCACCGTTATCACAATTTTACTCATTAAAAATCATGCCTTAATATCTTTCCTTTAACAAACAGGCAGATATGCAAGTAAAGAAGAGAATACAGTAGTAAAAGAGAGAATATTAGAGGAAAGAAGGCTAAAAGCGGAGAATTTAGGGAGTCACGAAAAATAAGAGCTAATATAAGGGTGTTTTAAGCCCCTGTTTTAAGTTGGGTGGTATGATTCATCATATTTTTTAAATACGCCTCGTATGCGCAGTTTTAGAAGCTTTTTACAAAAACGCTAAAAACCTTATATATCAACGGTCTCATTGATTTTTTGCAAAATCAACCCGTAATTCATTAATTGCCTGCTTGATTTCTTTGATTTCAGCAGTAATACTATGGGAAAATTCCTTTTGATTCTTGATTATTTCATTAATAAAAAACTCTAATTTCCATACTAAATATACAGAAAGCACCAGGGGAAAGCCGTTATTTGCTATTAGTTTTAGTGCATATTCAATATCCAATTCACTTATTTCCTTTCCAAAATTGTTTTGATCCAGGCCTAATATCGAGATGTAAGAAATTTTTCTTTTCATAAAATCCAATACCATTAAACCCCATTTCTTGAGTATAAAGAAGAAGATCATAAAGTAAAAAATCCTTTACGTGGATGTCTACTGCCATACCCAGGAGATGGTAAGAACCGGAAACTCCCCCTACCTTATGATTTTCTTCTTTACACCGGTAACCGGAATTGATATATACCGGCTTATTTATAACCATTCTTAAATGATTTACCCTGGCAAAAAGGTCCGGAGACAACATAACCCGCCGGCAGCAGGGACACTCAAATTCAAGTAAAGAAAAATATTCAGTTAATTCTATATCGTTAATTTTATCCATTATTTATATCTTAAAGTCCTGCCATTTCTTACTACATCCGGCATGGCCTTATATATAATTTCATTCACCTCCGGGACAGTAGCTTTCATCAGATCCTTTACATAGGAAATTTCGCCCTCTTTTAATTCAACTTTTTGTTTCCTTAATATTTCAATCAATTTTACCCAGGCTATTTTCCATTTTTCCTCACCATTCCCTATCCCCAGTTCTTCTTCGGCCCAAAGCATAGCTGCCAGAATAGCCTCTTTTATTTTGCCTGCCCGGTCCTGGCCAAACTTATTGATCATAAATTTAGAGAGCAGACCAACCAGAAAAACCAGAGCGAACTCTAATAGATATTTAGTGATAAATACTTCTAACATTTATTACTCCTTTCTCTCTCCCAAGGAAGGTCCGCGGAGCCTCCCAAGGAAGATTTTTATATTAATTTATTTATATTACACATCCATAACATCAGTTGACTTGTAATCAAGGATTCTTGCATTGACTTTGGCTATTAAGTTATTTCCGTTATTATGGAAAATGTTCTTAGCGATTATAGTATCCATAACTCCTTCGATAGCGATATCTTGTGCCGCAAAATCAACGTAATCTCCATCATCTAAATTTTTAGGATTATCCAAAGTGATGTTGATAGTCTTTGCAGCACTATCCCTGAATTGCAGATAGAGTCTTTTATAACTGGTTACTTCTCCTAATTCGGTTGGTATTATTTTTTCACCTCCTTCTTTGTTTATGGTTTACGATTGTTAGCGATTATTCAGTAAGTTGAGATTCTTTTTCAAGTCTGGTTTCATCTACAGTGTACTTCTGCAAACCGGTTAAAGCGGTAGCCGTATCATAGACATCTTGGTCTAAAGCAGCAGATTTAATCTTAGCAAAGGGCTTGCTGTTGATGATAGGTGCTCCGGTAAGCGGATTGATGCCTACTACCAGTCTAAACTGTAGGCTTGAATCACGGGGAACTGCTATTACTGTGGCCATTTATTTTTCACCTCCTTTTTTTGAATTATAAATCAAGCAAAACTAAGCGGTATATGGTATATTTTATCATACTTGACTATATTAGTCAAGTTTAGAGTATCCTCTTTGATTTAACTAAATAAAGGTGTATTTTTCTTTGATTAACTTTGAATTACTCATTATTTTAAATAAATAAAAAAGGGATCCTTCCCGATACAAGAAGAACCCCTTTTGGCTTGCCCATATTATAAAATTATTATTTGTAGAATTAATAAAAATAGTTATAATAAGCATAAGAATCTATAAAGAATACTACAAGGGAAATTAGTGGTTACTTTTCGAAATATCACCTAAAATCGTGCATAAACGAAGTAGTTCGATTATTTTAAGTTATACGCCATACCATACCTTAAAAAACTAAGGAGGTTGGAACCATGAAAAAAAGACCCGTAAATCTGGGGCGAAGCGATGAAAATATTGCTGAGCAGTACACGAACATTTTTGAAGGCTTACAAAAAGATGCTGCCCAGAACTCTTGGGATGCTCGTCTCACAAAAAAAGGCAAAGATTGGAAATTACTTTTTAAATATCTTCATGACCGCCACATCCTGATTATAGAGGATTTCGGCACAACTGGTATGAATTCTGAAAAATGGAATTCTTATCAAAGCCTGTGGGACACAACGAAAGCAGTAGAGGACACTCTTGGAGCAAGGGGACAGGGAAAGTTTTTGTTCCATTACTTTTCTACTGATAAACTTGTTCTGACTGAATCAATAGATGAGAGCGGTCAATATAGATTTTCCTGGGGAACCTCGGAGGGATATGAGGACGAAAAAGGTAAAATTGATGATTTCATTCCCGGAGCGAGAGGGCTTGATCATCAGGGGACTCGCATATGGATAATGAACATTAAATCAGAATTACGAGAAGAAGTTCTCGATTATAGAACTTTTATGAAATATATAAGCGCTACTTGGTGGGAGATTATAAGAAATTACGGAGCAATTTTTATTGTGAACTTTGACGGGATTGACAGACAGGCTATACCGTCCGAATTGCCCTCCGCAGTAAAAGAAAAAGTATACTCCGCTGAAAAAATCAAGGATCTTGGGAAGATTCGCAATCTTGTATTGAAGTATTGCGGTGAAGATGTTCCAGAAGAATTCCGGGGGATTGCAATTCAAAGAGGAGGCATGACCATACTGAGAATGACTGTTGTTTCTGACGAGAGTATTAAGAACAAGCTATACGGATACTGTGACTTTGACGATGCTCTAGAAATGGAACTTAAAAAATGCGAATTACCAAACCATTTTGGTTTTACTAACAAAAAACCGTGGAACCATGTAAGGGAATATATCAGAACTCGTCTCGATGAATTTTTGCTTGAGATAACTCCTAAAAAAGAAAAAATAGAAGTTGCCTCTAAAATTCTGCAAAAAGCGGTCAGGCTTGTAAATGACCTAATCGGGGAATATGCGCCGGAACTGCTCACGGGAACCGAGCACAAACCAACACCACCGCCACCACCGCCTTCTCCCATGAGGATTGATGTGTTCAGACCCAACCAGAGAAAATTTGAATACAGTGAGACTCTTGTAATACAATGTGAAATTGTAAATGAAACGGGAAAAGAAGAAGAACTTATACTCAAACTCCGTATCGAGCATGACGATGGGAATGAAAAACATAAATCACGGTATGATCTGAAAATTCCCCAGCAAAGCAGAAAAAAAATAGATGTCCCTTTGATAGATTTTGATGAGAAAAAAGATAAACCCGGGAAGTATTTATCACAGGCAACACTGGAAAATAATTCGGCAGGGAAAATACATGAAAAGAGTTTCAGTTTTTATCTTGCGGAAGAACCACCATCTCCTCCACCGGGCACTGGAAAAGGAAGAGCATTTATCAGTGATTTTGAATTTCTCAAAGGCAAGAAACCCGATGGCACAATGCAAACATTTGCAAAATGGAAAAATCTGCCGGTTGAAACTTCCAGAAAAGGGGTCCTTTATATAGTTTGGGACCACCCGGATTTTGCAAGGACAAGACAACTTGCGGGTTCAAAAAAAGAAAGAAACCGCGAAATTTTACTTTACTGTGCGCAATGTAGTATAAATGAAGCTTTCAGAAAACTTCTTGAACTAAGATATGCAGATAACAGACTTGACCCTGACGAGATAAGAAAAATTAAAAATATGTGTGATGAAATGATTTATGAATCGGTGGTCAGGACGGAATGAGGGAGAGATAATGGTACTAAGAAGAAAGAAAATTATAATTGATGGGAAAGAAGTGGAAGTCGATGTCTTCGATACAAAGTTGAGACCTGGTAGCGGCAAAGAAGAAGAGGCAATTGAGTCGCTGTATAGAGAAGAAGAAATAGAAGAAGCAATTCATCGTGTCCTTGGAGAAATAGATGTTATTGCGGCTCAATATAGAAAGAAGAAAAAGGATATCTGGTTTTATTACAAAATTGGAGAAAAACTTCAATTCGTAGATGAGAAAGGATTCAGTGAAGACAGGAATCATATCTGGGAAAGAATTGCGGCTAATCTCCGGCCGGAAATTTTTTTTGGAAAAAAAACACCTCCTGAAACGCATAGGGAACGATACCCCGAGATAATGTATCTCTTGGCGAAGCAAAAAAAAGAGGATGTCTCCAGAGTCACTTGGTCTCACTGGTTTGAGATTCTGCAATATCCGAAAATATACAAGAACAAAAATATTCTGGAAATTTTATTACAGGAGTGTGACGATAAAAAACTTTCGAGCGAGCAACTGAGAAAAAGAGTGCAGGAGACAAACAGAACATTATGAAATTCTATGCTATAGACCTTTTTGCTGGCTGTGGTGGATTAAGTGAGGGATTCAAGCGGGCGGGATTTGATACTATTGCCCAGGTAGAAATGGATAGGTGGGCATGTGAGACTCTGACAACCCGTCATCTGTATTATGAATTGAAGCAAATCGGGAAAGGCTATTTATATCGCAAATATCTCATGGAAAAAGTTCCCCGGGAAGATATCCTGAATGGATTCCCGGAGCTCAAAGAATCAATTTCTCATCGGGTTATTCAAGCAACCCTCGGAGAGGATGGAACGGGACGAATATTTGATAAAATTGAATCTAGTAAAAAGTTTCATGGTACTTCAAAATTCCATGTACTTATTGGAGGTCCTCCATGCCAGCCATATTCCCTTGCGGGGAGAGCAAGGGACCCATTCAGGATGGAAAATGACGGGAGGCATTATCTTTATAAATATTATCTTGAAATCCTTGAACGTCTTCAGCCTGACTTTTTTGTTTATGAAAATGTTCCCGGCCTTTTTACTGCGAGGGCAGGAGGAATAGAGATATTTATCAGAATATTAGATGATTTTTCGTCATTAAATCCTCCTTACGAAATTACACCGCCTTTAGAACAAATTTACGAAGATCCGTGCAGTTACACTCTTGATAGTGCAGATTTTTATATCCCGCAAAGCAGAAAACGGTTAATTCTCATTGGATATAAGAGGTCTCTAGAGCTTAAAAATCCGGAGATAAAAGAGATATTCACCAAGTTACAGAAACAGGCATTAAGGAACAAAGAAGATGGCTACCTTACCGCAGGCGATGCTATTGGTGATTTACCACCACTGAAACCGGGTGAGGGAAGTGATGGCTGGTTTGCCCCTTACAATCGCCATACAGATCTGAAATACTATCAGGTAAAAATGAGAAAGGATTCGCCAGGGATTCTCAATCACAGAGCAAGAACGCATATGAAAAGCGACCTTGAAAGATATAAATTCTTTATTGAACATTATAGAAACGGGAACGGAGCTGCAACTTTGAACGACCTCATAAAGGAAAGACCCGAGCTTATCCCGAACCACAGGCATCTTGATAAATTTCTGGATAGATTTAAGGTTCAATGGTGGGACCGTCCATCTTCAACTATTACCGCACATATTTGCAAGGATGGACATTACTATATACATCCAGACACTAGACAGTGCAGGTCTTTTACTGTTAGAGAAGCAGCTAGGTGCCAGTCGTTCCCTGATAACTTCAAATTTGAAGGTCCTAGGACAGAACAATTCAGACAGGTTGGGAATGCTGTGTCTCCCTTACTTGCGGGTGAAATTGCCCGAGCCATCATTAAGGAGTTGAGGAAGATCTATGAAGAATAAACTACGGGAAGATATGCCTTCTGTGAAAGATATCCGCATATTCAGGAGTAGAATTATTCGCTGGTTCAATAAAAATAGCCGAAACTATCCGTGGAGGGAGACCTGTGATCCATTTAAAGTTCTCATCGCTGAAATGATGCTCAGGCGAACAAAGGCAGATCAAGTCAAACAGGTTTACGAACGGTTATTCACAGAATATCCGGATGTTGAAGCTATGGCAAATGCCGAAGATAAAAAGTTAGAGCAAGTCCTCTATCCATTGGGATTAAGATGGCGCACTCCTGCATTCGGTTCAGTAGCACGAGAAGTCAGAGAAAGATATCAATGTAAAATTCCTGAAACAAGAGAAGAATTAACTACTTTATCCGGGGTAGGTGAGTACGTAGCAGGAGCGGTGTTGTCCATAGCTTACAACAAAAAAGAATGGATAGTTGATAGCAATATTGTAAGATTGTTCAGAAGATATTTCGGGATCAAGACATCAAAAGAAGGGCGAAGAGATAAACACGTTATAGAAGTAGCTAAAATATATGCATCCGGGAGAAACCCCCGAAAAGCTAACCTTACTATCCTAGATTTTACCGCCCTTATTTGCATCCCCGGAAAGCCCGATTGTGAAAAATGCCCGTTAAGGAGGAATTGTCATTATGTATGTTCTCAATCATAGGGAAGTCTCGATAATTAATGCTATTTTGAAGGCGGAAAACTTGATATATCGGCATGGCACAGGCGTATAACACGATGTTTGTGATTCGCTACGCTCATCCAAATGCTTGCTTACGCTCGCACTTCACAAACACCGAAATCGTTAAACGGAATGGTGGTTTTCACTATTTTGATATAATCCCCCACCTAGAATATAATAATCATTAGGAAAATTATTAAAATAGGCCAGGCTTAAAAAAAAATTTTCCTAGTCAGAAAAGAGACTACTCTCTCACTCCATTAACTCACCCTTATTAATAAAAACTACAGTTAAAAAGAAGGTATAAACATAAACAAATAAAAAAACAAATGCCTTAAAATCGATTGTAGATGGCCTCTTTTCCTCTCTCCCCCGGTATTTTATTAAAATGATCTGTTAATCTGCTTTTATTGACTTCCTGGTAGATAACTTACATAAAAAAATGTAGACTTACCTATATATAAAATTATTATTTGTAGAATAAATAAATAAAGTTTAAGATAAGCATAAGAATATATAAAGATATACCACAAGAAGGAAAATCAGTGGTTAATTTTCGAAACTTCACCTCTGCCTGTGCGTGTTCGCACGCAGACAGGTAAAGTCGTGCATAAACGAGGTAGTTCGATTATTTTAAGTTATCAGCAATTTCAACGGCTTTAGTAATCTAACCTATATTTCGAGGTAAATATGAATAAAAAGAAAATCTATATTATCGGATCAGGTATAGCCGGCCTAACAGTTGGTTCATATATGCAAATGAACGGATATGATACGGAAATATTTGAAGCTCATAATATTGCAGGCGGATTGTGTACAGCATGGAAACGTAAAGGATACACATTTGATGGATGTATTCATTCTACAGTTTCACAAAGCGATAAGTATAAGCTAAATCGATGGTTTTCAGAATTAATTGATTTTACTAAACTTGATTATCATTTTCATGATGAATTGGGTAAAATTATTTTTAAGGATGGTCAGGAATTTTCCTTTTACACAGATCCTGAAAAATTGGAATCGGAGTTATTGAAAATTGCTCCTGAAGATAGCAAATTTATAAAAGCCTTTATTAAGGGTATCAAAGTTTTTATAAAATACGATACTCAAATATCAAAGCCGATTGAATTGTGGAATCCACTTGATTATTATTTGATTCAATTCAAAACAAGTCCTTATATTTATTATTTATCAAGATGGTCAAAATCTTTAGAAACCTGCCTGAAAAATTGTAAAAGCTCAATTCTTAAAAGAATTATTAATCTGGATTTCTTTTCACGATATCCAGCCTATTTTTTTCTGATAAGCATTGGACGAATGCATAATAAAAGTGCCGGATATCCTATAGGTGGTTCATTAAAATTTGCAGGCTTGCTCGAAAAGAAATATATTGAACTCGGTGGTAAAATTAATTTTGGATCAAAAGTTGTTAAAATCTTAGTAAAGAATAATAAAGCTTTTGGTATTAAACTTGAAAATGGTCTGAATCTGGAAGATGCCTATATTGTAATTTCTGCTGCGAACGGCTATGAAACTATTTTTACCTTGCTAGATGGTAAATACACTGACAAAAAAATATTAGAAAGATATAAAAATCATCCTAAATGGCCATCAGTTGTTCTTGTTTCACTAGGTGTAGCAAGAGAGTTCAAGAATGAACCTACAAATATCGATCTTGCATTAAATAAAGAACTGATAATTGATGATAAGACAAAAACAGATGTCATACCAATCACGATATACAACTTTGATCCGACTTTAGCACCAAAAGGTAAAACATGTATCCGAGTAATCTTACATACCCATAATTTTAAATACTGGAATGATTTAAAACAGGAAAATATTGAAAAATACAAGCTTGAAAAAGAGAGGATTGGGAACGAAATTATTGAAATTCTTGAAAGTTATCTTGGAAATATAAAAAGATATTTAGAGGTTATCGATGTATCTACACCTGAGACTTTTAAGAGATACACAGGTAATTGGCAGGGGAGCATTCAGGGGTGGGAATGGTTACCGGGATTAATTCCTGAACATATAAAACATAAATTGCCTAAACTAATAAATTTTTATATGACCGGTCAATGGGTCATGCCAGGTGGAGGAGTTCCGGTGCTTTTATAAATGCCCGAGATTTATCAAGAATTATTTGCGCTAAAGACAAGAAAAAATTCAGGAGTAGTTAATAAAAAGCCGTTGAAACAGCCGATAACAGCAAGTACCCGGCTTCGTTTCACTTCGCCCAAATTGGCCCCCGTTGGTCGCCAACTTCGGGTACTCGCAGAACGTTATCTGAAATTTTGGCGGCATAACGGAGAAGAGCAAATGGTTCAAAACATGGCAAATCTCAAAACAATAACAGTAGACGGCGAACTTATCAATAAGCTCAAGCCGGTGATTAATGCGGCACTGATATATGAAGCGGCAACTCATGGCAAAAGAAAACTTGGCATTACAGGTGAAGTCGGTGAGCTCTTGGTTTGTCACCAACTTGGACTTAAATTAGTATTAGATTCTCTTTCAAAGGGTTTTGATGCTATGACCGAAGATGGCTTGCGAGTTCAAATTAAGACCCGTCGAAGTGACTCTGAGGGGTTACCTCGGAATGCAGGTCGGACAGGTCGTTTTTCTAAATATGAATTCGACTACGCGCTTCTTGTCTTGCTTGACAATAAATATCAACTTTGTGAAATTTGGCGTGCTGATTATAATAAGTTAAAGCCAATTATAGAGAAGCAAAAGCATCAGAGTCCCAGTTTGTCATCTTTCAAATGTGTGGGAGAAAAGATATTCGATAATAAGTGTCAAAACATCAGATAACACGGTGTAAAAGACTTCACTTCGCTAAATTGCCTTTGTAACTTCGTAAATGCGCAAGACGTTATATGAAATAGCGGTTTTCACCATTTTGATTTAATCTCACACATAGAACATAATAATGATTTTTAGCTTGTTCTATTAACCGATTACAGTACCCCTAGACCATCTCCGGCTACTCTTCCCGTGCTCCTCCGAAACTGCCACTGTAAATAATCATATCAAGAGACCGCCCGCCAAAAGCTTTTTTTGCTAAGGAGTGTATTTGAAGGTTCGCCCATACATAACAAGACTCTATCGGACATTCTAAAAGAAATATATGAAGGTTTATCTTATCCGATAAAGCTTTGTTTGAAAATGCTCCTTATTTTATAAAACTATAAAAGGGATCCTCCCCGATACAAGAAGGACCCCTTCCACGCCAAAAATAATTTTAATTAATAGAGAGGTTTTGTTAGTGTAAATTTTAATGGGGTAGTTAGAAGAAGTAACAAGAGAAGGATTATAAAAATATATAAAATTACTACTATTTGTATAATCAATAAAATTAGTTATAATAAGCATAAGAATCTATAAAGACTTGCCACAAGGAAAATTAGTGGTTAATTTTCGAAACTTCACCTGGAGTCGTGCATAAAAGAAGTAGCTTGAGTATTTTAAGCGACATTATTTTAGGAGGGTAAAAAATATGGATAAATTTGACAAACAAGTTGAAAGAAACCTAAAAGGAGACAAATTGGAAAAATCAGGGCAGGTTGATTTGGCCATTCGATTATATGAAGAAAATATAAAAGAAAATTTTGAAGGAAATCATCCCTATGACAGGTTAGCAATAATTTATCACAAAAAAAATCTAATAGATGATGAAATTAGAGTTCTAGAAAAAGCAATATGGGTTTTTGAAAACATTGTACACAAAGAGCGAGGCGATAAATTACCAAAACTAGAAAGATTCCAAAGGAAGTTAGAAAAGGTAAAGAGATTAAAGATGAAATAACATCGCCCAACACAGCATAAAAGTTTCGCTAACGCTCACCCAAATTTTTGCTTCACAAAAACTTCTTTTACGCTTGGAACGTTATATGAAACCCTGAGCCCTAAACTGGTTATAGTATGTACAACTGCCCTCTATGGCGGTTGAATAGAAGGTAATGATATATAATGAAATACGATTTAAAAGGTTATCTCGTCAAATTAGACGATGATCAAATCTCTGCAAATATTCATCTCGAACAAAAAGATTGCGGTTGTATTTATGCGAATTGTCTTATAACTGACAATGGTCCATTAAACCCCAATATAAAGATCAAAGAGATAAAAGGAAGCTTGGACTGCTACGAAATAAAAGCAAACCCAATTATGGTTAGAGAAATTAATCTAAATAGCTCCGGAGAAATGAAATGTACAATTGCGTGCAAGGATGTAGTATTTAAGAAGAATATATTAGAAAATACAAAAGTACAATATCGATTTAAAATTACTAATTTTAAATTTATAGGAAATCAGCCGTACAAAGTAAACGAAACAAGCACACAGGCAGAATTGAAAATTTCTATAAATGGAATTGATATTATTATTCGTCCCGTTAGCGGCTATAATAAAATTATTAAGGATATAGAATATACTCATAATGTAGCTGTTACTGCAGATTTGCTTATTGAAGGAAATATAGAAAATAAAGACAATACAATCCAAATTGTGGATAATATTTGTAGTTTATTAAGCTTAGCCAAAGGAACAAAAATAAATTGGATTTCATATACAATAGAAAATAATAATGGAGAGGTTCTTGAAAAATATTATAGCAATAGAGTTACAAAATCCTATTCAACATTAAGGCTTATAAGTTACGAAAACCCAAATGATTTGAAAAAATATTTAGAATCAACTTATATTAATTATATTGATAAAATAAATGATTGGAAATTTAATATCATAATAGAAGAATTTATTGATGCCGTAAAAGAAGGTGATTATTTAGAACTTCGTGGTTTAAAGCTTGCTGCAACTATGGAATTTATCTTAGGTAAATATAAATCTTTAAATGACTGCGAATTTTACATCCCCAAAGATGAATATAATGAAAAGAAAATTGATTCAAAAATTAAAATATAAGTTTTTGTAAAGATACAAAAAGGAGAACAGTCTTATGTCAAAAAAACTAATTTATATTACCAATAATGATATGAAGAGGTTAAGAGAATTGATAATGGTGGCGAAAGAGTTCGGCAATAAAGACAAAAAGTATTTAAGGGACTTAGAGGATGAATTAGATAAGGGAGAAGTAGTTAATTCTCGGGATATTCCCAATAATATTATTACGATGAATTCCAAGGTTCGCCTAAGGGACATAAATACACAGAAAGAAATGATATGTTGGCTGGTTTTTCCTGATGACTCTAACGCTGACCAGGGTAAAATATCTATTTTAGCACCAATTGGTACTGCATTGCTTGGTTATAAAATTGGAGATATTATTGAATGGAAGGTGCCAGCAGGATTAACGAAGTTGAAGGTCGAAGAAATTTTATATCAACCGGAGGCTGCTGGCGATTATCAATTGTAAATTATTTAAATAAAGATTTTATATTATTCAAATTAAAGAGCTTTAAAGGGCTTATTTTAAGAGCTTAAATATATTTTAGCAATGGTCCGGAGTACATGATGTATCTTCCCCTGCGATAGGCAAAAACTATATAAATAAAATGTTTCTTTTCTTTTAACTTTTTATTTTTGTATGTTTTTACTTATCGCTAACCGTAAGGAATCAGAAAAAAATAGTCACCGAAAAGGGAGATAAAAAGTTCCCGCTTTTCTTCTTTCATTTATTTTTTATCTCTCTTTTACGGGGAGAAGACTAAACCACCGTTGTTAACCGCTACACATTTTATATCAGAATAAAAATATATAAGAGGGGGTGATCTTCCCTTCTTATATATTTTTTAAGCGTTCGTCTTCTCTTTAGCATTACACGATAAAAATAACTTCAATTTTTTCCCGAAAATTAAATTATTTTTTGAGTGTTATGCTTCTCTTTTCGCTTTTCTATTTCTGGTATTGCTTTTTGTAAAAGAGGGGTGATTTCCCCCTGTTTATAAAAAGTAATACTCTTTCTCTCCCTGGCAATGCTCTCACCAGGTAAATTACTATTTGCCCGGTGAGTGTATTGCTCTTTCTTTTGTTCTTCCTCTCTTGATTTCTCTCCCTCTTCTCCTTCTCTTCCCCCCGCGATAGGTAAAAAAATCTCAGATCAGAAAAAGGTATTTTCTTTTTTTGTTCTGAGTTTTTTTTCTTATCGCGCAAACCTAAAGAATCAAAAGGATATAGCCACCGAAAAAGAAGGTAAGCACAAACCAGGCAAGTTGCCTCTTTCCTGCTTGCCAGGTGTTTGTGATTATCTTTTTTTTACGGGGAGAAGACTAAACCACGAGGGATAACAGATGCACGAAAAGGTTCGCAAACAGGGGCGGGGCAAGGGAGAGAGGAAAGACCGATAAGCTTATATTTATGCTGGTAGAGTGAAGGTGAATCGACCGCAGTTTTTCCTTCCCCCTTATACTTCCCCCCTAATGAATCATAGCCTAACCTTGTTTTTTTTGCGGATAAACATTGCGAACGGTTTCAAAGAACCAAGGAGGCACATAAACTTGCTCACTTCTCCCCATATCCAAAACCATCAAGTATAGCCAAAGATATGTTTCCTCAATAACTGCACTATATGATATACTGGTGACAAAAGGAGAAATAACGATGCTAAAGATAATCTTCAAAGAAACATCGTATGACAAACTTGTTCTTTTTAATGGCCTGCCTATAATATTTGTTGAGGTGAGATAATGGCAACTGTAACTGTGAAAGTGTATGCAACAATAAGAGAAAAATTTAATCATGATTCAGTTCAAATTTTAGGTAATACTTTTATTGAAGCTATAAGGAAGCTTGTTTCAGAGTATCCAGAGCTTAAGGGTGAAGTGCTTAATGAAGATATGAACTTTAAAGGAGCTTACATCTACCTTTTGAATGGGAGGAATGTTGAATTTTTAAACAAAGAAGAAACCCTAATCAAAGATGGAGATAAGATTTCAATTTTTCCACCGATTGCAGGTGGTTAGATTTACGGGCACTGAATGACCCCTCTTGTCCAAAGACAGTCTCCACAGGAGGGGACATATCCAAAACTTTGTCCTTCCAGAACCTTCTAAAGCACATTTTGCAATTAAGATTACATTTGCTTGTAATTTCTACATAAATTTCTTTAAGATTTGTGCCGTCAGGTATCTCTACTGTATAATCCTTAAATTTTAAAGTCGTGTTCTCCATATTTTTAAAGTACGGGGGGACTTACGCCCCCCCTTTTTGAATTTAACTTAATCCAAGTTCCTTGAGTTTCTCTTCAGTTGGAACTCCTTCTTCGTTCCATCCTCTTACCTTATAGTAGTCGCTTAGAAGGGCATCAAGATAAACAACCTGCCCTTTTGCTGCACCATCTGGAAGAGGTTCGTTGAGGAATCTTGGAGGAAGGTAGTCGTCTTTCTTGGTTAAACCAATCTTTAAGTTCCAGAGCTTTTCAAGGTTCCAGACTCTATCACCTGCCTTCATAACCTCGTCTGTCGTGTAATCAAAGCCCGTAGCTGCGGAAAGCAATGCAGCATAATCATCTGCACCAAGAGCAAAAGACGTGAAAAGGCAAAGCCCTTCGGAATCAATAACTGCGGTAAGATCCTGGAATATCTTTACCCACTGCCCTTTTCCTTCAACTACAAACGGGTCAAGTTTCTCTGGGCTTCCAAGAATTTCAGGTGAGATGAGGTATCCACGGACATGGCATCCACCTCTGTTTGAGGTTGCATACGCAAGTGCTTGTCCTTGCGCTCCTCTTGGGTCGTATGCAGGAATATCCTGCTTTTTAACGCTCATTGAAAGTTCAGGATGTCCATAGGAAGAAGCAAAATTATAAGAACCTTCCGCAAGCTTGTCTCCCAGACCTATTCTTTTTGCGATGAGTTCTGGATACACAAGTATAGTTTCTGCATTTCCAAACTTTAGCTCAGGGGCATCGCCAACTTCATCTCTCTTTAAGATTCCCTTCTCGTAAAGCTCCATTGCAGCAGCAATTGTTGTACCTAACGAGATTGCGTCAAGCCCCATTTTATTGCATAAATAGTGCGACTTGATAACTGCAACAAGGTCGTCGATACCGCAATCTGCACTTAAAGCCCAGCTTGATTCATATTCAGGTCCCTCTATTTCTTCTTCAATGTCTGGGACTTTACTCACTCTTCCGCACCCTATAGGACAGGCAAAACATGCCTTGTTTCTTACAAGATATGTCTCTTTGAGTTTCTCTCCTGAAACTTTGTCAACATCTTCATATGTTCCCTTCTGGAAGTTATACGCAGGATACAATCCATGTTCGTTAATGATGTGGTTGAGGACCATTGTTCCATATGTTGGAAGCCCTTGTGAAGTTACAGCATTTGTCTTAATTTTATCCATCGTAACTTTTAGCACTTCCTTGAATTTTTCTGGATTTGCAATTGGAGCTCTCTTGTTGCCTTTAACAGCAACAGCCTTGAGCATCTTCGAACCCATTACAGCACCAACGCCAGTTCTTCCTGCGGCCCTTGCCTTGTCGTTAATGACACAAGCAAACTTAACAAGGTTTTCCCCTGCAGGTCCAATGCAAGCAACTTTTATGTTTTTGTTCCCAAGTTCTGAAAGGATGGTGTCTGTTGTTTCGTGTGTATCTTTACCCCAGAGGTGTGATGCATCTTTTATCTCAACTTTTTCATCTGTAATCCAAAGGTACACTGGTTTCTTAGATTTTCCTTCAACGATAAGCACGTCATATCCTGCTTTCTTTAGCTCGGGTGCAAAAAAACCACCAGAATTTGATGCAGCAATAACCCCATTCAGCGGACTTTTTGTTACAACATTATACCTCCCACCTGTTGGTGCAGTTGTAAGCGTGAGCGGTCCTGTTGCAAAGATCAATTTGTTCTCTGATCCAAGCGGATCTGTATTGTGCGATACCTCATCAAAGATAATTTTTGCACCGTACCCTCTTGCACCGATAAATTTCCGTGCAATTTCTTCATTCAACGGCTCCTCAGATGTTTTTCCTGTTGTGAGGTTTACTCTGAGGATCTTTCCCATGTAACCACCTAACATAATAATCTACCTCCTTACCTTTTATATTAAAAAAAGGAGCCTTTATGGCTCCTTTGCAAAATCAGCAGGCTCACCAATTGCTCGATGAACCCTATCGCCTGTTCATCCACGAGGGACTAATACAGGTCGAAGCTATTATATTTAAATTATACAACAAATCTATTTAAAAATCCTTCTTTTTCTGAAAAATAATTTAAAATATAAAAGCCCTTCAGCAAGTGCCAAAGGGCTGAAATTGTCTGGCTCCCCCTATTGGACGCTTTCAGAACTTTTTGTTGGGGTGAAATTATCGAAGAATTACAAAAAACCTATAAATTAAAGGAGTTAATTAATGTTCCAAGTTACTCTATATGAAGTACTTTATTGTTTCTTTCCTTTGTCTAATTTAAAAGTAAAACATTAATTATCTAAAAAATGGGATGTGTCCCCATTCAAATTAAATGAGGTAATCTACACCCATGGAATCCTATATAAGTTTGACATAGGCTTATCCCTTTGTATAATAGTTATTACAACACAGCCACACTGAGCACACTATTACCGTTAATTTTTATGCGTTTAAAGGTAGATCCTGCAATTACAAGTGGACCTTTTTATTACTACGATTGTTAATATGGATAGCTTGATGGTATACTTTACTTCAGGAACTCTTCTTTCTAGCTACCTAGTATAATTAGCTATCGATAAGAATGTGATACCCAAATCATGCTCCTTTTTTATATGCTATAATACCGAAAGGTCTCATATATGTTTATTTAAGGAGAGGATAAACGGTTATCATGAAGGAAACGTAAAATGCTTAAAAAATTAAATGGAACCATAGTGACACATTTGGCAATTACTTTTTCTCTTAATATATCCGCTACGCTTTTATCCATGCTGATTCAGCATTTTGGGTTTACGGAAGTAAACGTTGTTGTAATATACATTTTGTCCGTATTGCTAACCTCCCGTTATACCAAGGGATATACTTACGGGATAGTGGCATCGGTAATTTCCATTCTCTCCTTTAACTTCTTTTTTACCGAGCCATTATATACACTTAGTGTGTATGACAGAAGCTACATTTTTACCTTTATAGTAATATTGCTCGCTGCAATTTTCACCAGTGCACTGACCAGCAAGCTGATCTACTCAAAGGAGCTTGCGGATGAACGAGAAAAGCAATCACAAATTTTATATCAGATAACCAGCTCTCTTGCAAAAACCGGCGGTGTAACGGACGTCGCTGCAGTTTCAGCCCAGTGCCTGTCAAATCTTCTGGAGTGTGACACGACCTTCATCGCAATAAATCAGAAGGAAAATACAGTTCAAAAGTTAACTACCCCAAAATCAGGAAACAGGATCACCGTGAAGGATATCAATTCAGAGGATATCGAAACCATAACTGCAAATCACTATACCTTTCCAATTACTGTTCGAGAGAAGCGAGTAGGCTTAGTTTGTCTGCCAAAGGAATTGCAGGCTATGACCAAGGAGAACCGCTTTCTTTTAGACTCTGTCATTATGCAGATCACCATCGCGACACAACGCGAGATACTTACTGCTGAAAAGGAAACCGCAAAGGCTGAAACTGAGAGAGAACGGCTTAAGAGCAACTTACTGAGAGCCATTTCACACGACATAAGGACTCCGCTTACAAGTATAACAGGGGCGACAGAAATGCTGCTGCAAAAACTAAAGGATGAGGAGAATATTAAACTCGTACAGGGCATATATGAAGATTCCGGTTGGCTTATTCGTTTGGTTGAGAATATTTTAAACTTAACACGGATTCAGGAAGGGCGTTTGGCTATTAATATTCAACCCGAAGCTGCCGAGGAAATCGTAGCGGAAGCTGTTAGCCGTGCTTCAAAATATGCACCCAGTCATAAAATATCAATTTCTGTTCCCGATGATGTGTTGTTCATTCCAATGGACGGAAAACTGATTATACAAGTTCTCATTAACCTAATCGAAAATGCGATCAAGCATACAACGCCGTCCGATGAGATTAACATATCGGTTTGGTTGGAGGGTAAGAAGGCTTGGTTTGAAGTGTCCGATAACGGTACAGGAATTGATTTAAACGATTTACCAAAGCTTTTTGATATGTTTTTTATTGCACGTAGTACTCATATCGATGCAGAGCGCGGAATCGGACTTGGGCTTGCTATCTGCAAAGCAATTGTGAATTTTCATGGCGGTGAAATAATTGCTGAAAACAATAATGTGAGAGGCTCTAAATTTCGATTTTTTCTCAATATTTAGGAGGGAGCTCGAGATGGGAATGTTGTTCTTAATAGTTGAGGATGACAGGCAAATACGCAAATTCATTAATTTTTCGCTCAGATCGCAGGAGTATGACTGTATTGAAGCAGCAACAGGCAAAGAGGCGATGAGACTGATAGCCACACAAAACCTTGTGGCAATCATTCTGGATTTAGGGTTACCCGACATGGATGGAGTTGAGTTAATAAAGCAGGTGCGCGAGTTTTCGGATATTCCAATTGTGGTTGTTTCTGCGCGTGACCAAGATAATGAAAAGGTAGAAGCGTTGGATGCCGGAGCCGATGATTACCTTACAAAACCATTCAGTATTAAGGAGCTACTAGCGCGAATCCGAGTGGTTTTTCGTCATAGCAACAATAATAAAAAAGAAGATGCTCCTGTTGTATACAAGGTTGCTGATTTGGAGGTTGACCTAGAGAAGCATAAAGTAACGCTGGAAGGCAAGGACATACACTTTACGCCGATGGAATATAATGTTTTGGTTTTGCTTATAAAAAATTCTGGTAAGGTATTGACTCATAAATATATATTAAAGGAAGTATGGGGGACTTATTTAGATAGTGATATGCAGTCGCTGCGGGTATTTATGGCCAGCATCAGGCGAAAGCTTGAGAAAAACCCGGCAAAGCCCAGATACATTTTAACTGAAGTAGGAATAGGATACCGATTTGCTGATGAGTAATTATGCCATATTTGAGTGATAAGCATTCGTTCATATACGGATGCTTTTTTTATACAATCTTTATATGAATATTGAAATACTTATACTCTCTTTATGAGATCCTCGATATAATTATTGTGATGTGAAAATAATGATTATCGAGGTATTTATTTTATAAATGAACTTTAAAGCAGTTGGAAACACGTTGGGAAAATTGTTAATGTATTTAAGTACGTTAATGATCTTTCCTCTTTTATTTGCCTATTACTATAATGAAAAAAACTCATTTAACGCCTTTATATGGTCTATCATTACTACCTTTCTAGTCGGCTTTGCTTTACATAAAATATTTTCTTTTAAAAACTCTATTGGTAATAAAGAAAGTTATCTTATTGCCGCTCTGGGCTGGGTATTTGTTTCAGCGTTTAGTGCCCTTCCGTTTCTTTTTACAAAGACTATACCTAAATTTCTTGACGCATATTTTGAATGTATGTCCGGATACACTGCAACAGGTGCTACGATCTTAACTGATATCGAATCCAATCCTCTTTCCATTTTACTTTGGCGAAATGAAATCCAATGGGTTGGAGGCATGGGAATCATTCTTTTGGTTGTTGCTTTGTTGCCTATGCTTGGTGTAAGCGGAATGAGATTGGCCAAATCTGAATTTCCGGGATTTGAACTTGATAAAATAAAACCAAGAATTGTTGAAACGGCAAAAACAATATGGTTAATTTACATTTTTATTTCTATTGGAGAAATTGTATGCTTATATGGATTTGGCATGCCCTTATTTGATGCAATAACAAATACCTTTGGAACCATGCCAACTGGCGGTTTTACTCCTAGAAATACCAGTATTGCTTATTATGATAATGTTGTTTTTGAAATTATTATTATGATATTTATGTTTATCTCGGCTGTTAATTTTAGTTTACACTATAAATTTTTACATGGAGATAAAAAAATACATTTTAAAGATCAAGAATTCTTGTTTTTTACATCTATTGTCTTAATTTCAATATTATTAGTAACCTTACAACTTAGATTCTCTATTTATGATTCCCTGCTTAGTGCATTAAGATATGCCTCTTTTCAGGTTGTTTCGATAGTTACAACAACCGGCTTTGTAACAACAGACTACGGTCTTTGGCCTCCATTTTCACAACTAATTTTGGTTTTATTAATGTTTCTGGGTGGCTGTGTCGGATCTACTGCTGGAGCTATTAAAAGTGTTCGACTACTATTACTTCTAAAACAAGCAAAACAAAGTTTTGATAAATTGCTTCACCCCCACGCGATAATCCCAATTCGATTAGGGGCAAGAGTAATTTCCGATGATATAATGCAAAGCATCAGATCCTTTTTCCTTCTTTATATTTTTGTTTTTGTTATAGGAGTATTTATTATCACTGCTACGGGTTTAGATATAACCAGCGCAATAGGGGCTGTTGCTGCTACTTTAGGAGGCGTGGGACCCGGATTAGGATTAGTGGGTCCTGCCCAGAATTATGCCTTTATTTCTTCTATTGGTAAAATTACATTGATTATCTGTATGCTATTGGGTCGTTTGGAAATTTATACTGTTCTTATTTTACTCGTGCCGGAATTTTGGAAAAAATCCTCCTCATCGTTCTAAGTTTAAAGGTTAGTTTAAAATTTAATGGGGTACTAAAAACTTGCCCAACAGTAAGAAAAAGGTCTATATTTACCTAAAATACAAGGAAAAATATCCTTTAAAAAGGAGGTAAGCTACGCCCATAGATACTGATACTATAACGATAACCTTCCCGGAGGCCAAGATCATGTTTGCGCCCAATACATTTGCAACATTGTAGGATCTTTTTTGTTCTATAATGTAATACAATTACAATATTCTTCAGGAATTAAAAGATTCAGACTCCGATGTGGACGAATCCTTCCTTTCATTATAATATGAACCTCTTTTTGTTTTTTCTTTATTTTTCTTCTCGCATCCTAAGAATGGTGCATATGTATCTGAACTTATTCAGTTACAGAAAAGAAAAAAGCCCTTCAGCAAAAGGCCAAAGGGCTGGAAATTAGCAAGCTCCCCCTATTGGAAAGGTTTGGAACTTTTTGTTGGGGTAAAATTATAGAAGAATTACGAAACACCTATAAACTAAAGGAGTTAATTAATCTTCCTGTTAGAGTTCTAAATAATATCTAGTTAGATATAAACCCTTGTTTATCAATAAGTTATGCCTATTCCCTCATTCTAAATATATTTATAATGATAAATTGATTATATATTAAATTTTATTATAAAATCATAAGAATTTATTTGAATATTTGATACAAAGAATAAAAGCCAATGTAAATTTTTATTAATACAAAATTTCTAATATATTAAACTAATAATTAACCTAATTGTCTACGCTAAAATCTTATGGATTACTCCAAAAGACTCCAAGACTTGCTACTTACGATTCGGCTATCATCTTGCCAGACAGAATTTCCACCTGTTAAATACCACAACCTAAGCCTGACCACACTTACAACCATCCCCCTGTCATGTTACCTATGGTTTTACTAATCCGCTGTTAGACGCTGTTGTCTAATTTTCTATTTTATCCTTACTTCTAAGGCTTTTGAACTAGCCATAACAAACAATCGGTTGAAAACTTCTTTACTTCTTCTGACTCTTCGCACAATTCAGAACGTAACGTTCCTTCAATTAAGATAAACCCTGCTTCTTCCAAGCTTGAAATTACTTCATCCTTGGTGGGAAAATGAAGAAAAGTGTCTCTCTCTTCCATTTCAATGACTCTATCCCCAAACTCGTGTAGACTTTTATCCTCTATATGCAATGCCCACTTTCTCTTCTCCTCTTTCCAAAATGATTCATATTCTTTACTGCCCTCACGGTCATGAGTGGTAAATAAGAAATATCCTTTAGGTTTTAATATGCGCTTTATCTCTTTTAACACTTTTATCCGATTTTCTCTTCCTGGTATTTGCATTATCCCGTTAAAAGAAAATAATACCGCTTCAAAGTTTTCGTCATCATAACCCAAACACGCCGCATCTCCCACGCTAAAAATTATGTTATAATTCAATTCTTTACTAATTCTTCTAGCTTGCACTATCATAGCTTCCGATAAATCCAATCCTTCTATTAAATGATAACCAAGCTTGTAGAGTCCTATTGTAGTTCTCCCTGCTCCACACCCAATATCTAAAATACGGTCTTCCGGATTAAAATATTTTTTAATCATTATTCTTTCAGATTCCCAGAGCCCAATTTCCTTAACTGCCTTTGTGTAATCCGAAACTGTTTTTTCTGTTGTAAATGATTTTCTGATAAACTCTGTATTAATTTTTCTTGTGTTCATCTCTTTATAATCCTCACTTTAAAAAATTTCAATTGTATTTATAACGGATTTACCTAAATTAAGAAATTGTCTCGTCACCTGATTTAAATATCAAAATTTACAAATATTATGTCACCATTTATATTCCATCTTTATAAATTCATCACTGCCTATTAAAGTATCCTTTTGGTAAACATCGGTTATTTCAAAACCAACCTTTTCATAACATTTGATTGCTCGTTTATTGAAAGAACGGACTTCTAAAGCAATCTTTTTACTGCCATACCTCTTTTTGCACTCATTTTTTAGCAATTTCATAATGATATCGCCTAAACCTTGCCCACATAATGAAGGCTTCAATCCCAATCCAACCAAAACAAAATCCTTATTTTCTATAAATCTTATATATCCACATAAATTATTACTTTCATCAATAACGGCAGTAAATTCATTCTTTCTTTTTTCCTCTATTGTTATTCCCCATCTTTGTTTGTTTAGAGTATCCCAATCCGGAAAATTATAAATAGAATAAATTCCTTTGTATTTCCAAGAACATATTTGTCTTGCATGATCTTCAGTTAAAATTTCTAATCTTAAATTCATTATCTATCACTTACTTTCTTTATAATATAAATAAAATCAAATTTTATTGACCCAACCTTCGAAAATGAATTTATTTAATGCCTTAAACATAATTTCAAGTGCCTTTCCCCAATTTGCATTTAAATCATCCTCCACCTCTTCATCAGCATTATCCGTTATCACTCGAAAAGAAAAGCTTTTTATCTCATTTAGTTGTGCTGTCTTTAATGCTGCTGATGTTTCCCAATTGCATGCTATTGCACCTAATTTATGGTGTAACTCTTGACGAAGTTCCTTATTATCTACATCCTTTTCCCCACTGGCAATATTACCAACTTTTATTATAGTTCCCATATTTATCTTAGCCCAATTCGAAAATTCTTTTAGTACTTCTTTAGAAAAAACTTTATTAAGTACTGTACTTGTCTTTAAATCATCGGGCATTTTAGCTAATTTATCTGTTGGACAGACATCGTATTCAAATGAATGCTCGCCACAGACGATATCATAAAGATTTACGTCAACAGATAATGAACCAGAAGCACCAACATCAAATACAAAGTCAGGTTCAAACTTATCAATAATCAATTGTGTTGCTGAAGCGCATTGTATTTTCCCTGGACCTGCTTTTATAGCTATTACTTCTACATCTTTTTCTCTTCTAGATGAAATTAACCTTCCTGCTAATTCAGTTTCATTATGTAATTTTAATATCTCCTTGCAACTCTGATATTCGATATCGCAAGGACATATAATACCAATTCTAACTAATGAATTAATCATAAAATTACTTCACCTCAGATTTACCTTTAATAATATGAACCACGTTCTTAAATGTGTCAGGGGAACGGTTCTTTAACACACTTCAGGGAAAACATGGGGTCGAGCCTTCATCTTTGTCATAATTGATTACTTAAAAGAAACTTTTTGAATTATTATAAAATAATAATCACAAAATTGTTTATAATTAGACATTACGACAAATCTTTCAAAAATCCTTCTTTTTTAAAAAAATCCCAATAAAAAAAGCCCTTCAGCAAGTGCCAAAGGGCTGGAAATTGACGAGCTCCCCGGGTAGGATTCGAACTTACAACCTCCGGTTAACAGCCGGATGCTCCACTGTTGAGCTGACGAGTAAGGTTACAAGTAATTATGCCCAAACCTCATCCGAGTTATAATTTTTTAA
>Ga0268276_1001146_pt1 | contig 27456 bp, 19 predicted proteins | sample saktaG_4_FD_190145 | JGI IMG/M metagenome (GOLD analysis project Ga0268276, IMG submission 190145) | Saline water microbial communities from Sakinaw Lake, British Columbia, Canada - sak_2010_1_5_45m | ecosystem: Environmental > Aquatic > Non-marine Saline and Alkaline > Saline ...
ACATTACAAGCTCGCTTAAAGAAGCTTCACGGTTACAAACTTGTTGCACACACAATCGATCAATTAAAACCATCTAAGCTACGGATTGCAGCTTAAATACTTTTACACAACTATTGACTATGTCTCTTACGTACAGCAGGAAGCAGGATATCATCAAACAATCTTCAATGCCCGTCAGTATGCCAGCGGCATGTATATCTATCAGCTTATTACCACGGATGAGCAGAACAACCGGCAGATCTTCCGGAAAGCGATGATGCTCCTGCGGTAAAAAGAAGAATTCTCGGCCAAAAATTAAAAAGAACAGGAAGTAGTTTCTCATTTCTCATCTGTCGTCGCAATACCTCTTCAGACCACAACATTCTTCTTCATTGCCTTCCTTCAAAAGGCGATGTATATTAACTGTCGAACCACGAGAAGACTTCTATGAAATTTGGCGGAATGAATGAAAAGAAAACCATTGCACTCACTTCGGTGATCGCGGCGGTTTTTCTCACAAGCTTTAAGCTCGGTATCGGTCTCTGGACGAACAGTCTTGGAATTCTTTCCGAAGCCGCACACTCCGGTCTGGATCTTCTCGCCGCCGTTATCACGCTCGTGGCTGTTACCTTTGCCGACCGTCCTGCCGATGATGAGCATCAGTACGGTCATGGCAAGCTGGAAAATATCTCAGCGTTTGTCGAAACGCTCCTTCTCATCATTACCTGCGGGTGGATCATCTGGGAGGGCATTGCACGGCTGGTTTCTCAAACACACCATGTCGAAGCGAATATCTGGAGTTTCGTTGTCATGGGAACATCCATCGTGATCGATTTCAGCCGGTCGCGGGCGCTGTACCGTGTTGCCAAAAAGCACCACAGCCAGGCGCTGGAAGCCGATGCACTGCATTTTTCCAGTGATATCTGGTCGTCGTCAGCAGTCATCGCCGGATTGTTCTTTGTCTGGATCGGATATCCGGTCTTTGATGCTCTCTCTGCTATTGCTGTCGCATTGCTCGTGTTGTTTGTCAGTTACAGATTGGGCAGGCGCACGATCGATGCACTGATGGACCGGGTGCCTCTGGATATCAAGAAACAAATTGAAGCCTCTATTCGAGCGGTGGAAGGAGTGGAAGAATTGCGGAAGCTTCGGATCCGTCCCTCCGGCGCACATATTTTTGTCGATGCCGTGGTGGCAATTCGAAGGACTATTCCATTCCAAAGCGTGCATGCCATCATGGATGCAGTGGAAAAAGCGGTCCATGGAGCACATGACCGGGCCGACGTGGTTGTACACGCGGAACCGTTTGAGGCAAAGGACGAAACACTCATCGACAAAATTAGGATGATCGTGATGGATAAGGGGCTTCGAGCACCCCATAATATCGAAGTTCATCTTACCGATGGAAAATATTTTATCGATTTCGATGTCGAGTACCGGCAGGGGCACACCTTTGCAGAGGCGCATGAGATCGCGTCGGGCATTGAACAGAAGATCCAGAATGAACTGGAGTCTGTCGGCAAGGTGACGATCCATATGGAGGAATATGAAGCGGTCGAACATCCGCTCCATGATGCCACCGAAGCACAGACCGCACTCTCTACAAAGATACGCGCTGTGACCGAGCGCCACAAAGATGTCTTTGTGTGCAAAGACCTCACCTTGCTGCGGGAAGGGAAGAAGTATAATGCGGCACTCACATGCCAGATAGGAAAAGGTAAGTCGCTCGAGGAGGTACATCAGATTATTTCGGAAGTGGAAGCGGCGCTCTACCGGGAGTTCAAACAGCTCCGGCGCATTACTATTCATGCGGAACCGAAATGAGTAGATGAGCCTATAAGTCTATAAGGATATGAGTAATGAGTAGTTGAGTGGTTGACGATCCAGTATTATGATGAAAGCCCTATTTCAAGTTCATCTTCAATTGGAGTAATTCAAAGACCTCATCAAGATTTTTGGCGTTCTTCACTGTAATAGTGATCCCTCTTGTTTTGCCAATTTTTTTGCATTCCGGAATTTAATTTTCAGTTTATTCGATACATCGCTTTTTTCTATGATCGTCTCTGCCTTAGCAGGAAAATACAAGGTCGCACGGAATGATTTGTCAATGACGTTTATCCACATGAGCGTTTTTGTTTTTCTTGTTACCTTCATCAGCCAGCATTTTCCATCGTGATAATAATGCCACTCTGTAATAATATCAGGAGAGATCTTTTCGAGGCGTGAAAATCTGCGGGAATGACAACTTTTTTCTATCCTTTGCATAACATCAATTACTCATCTGCTTATCTGCTCAACGGCTTTCCTCTTCTCATCACGTTTTCTGCTGTTTCTTCTTGGCGGCAGGGAAGAGGACGTTGTTGAGGATGAGCCGGTACCCGGGTGAGTTCTTATGCAGGATCAGGTCGGTCGGCGGGTCGCCGACAGCGTGCTGATAATCCTCGGGATCATGTCCTCCATACCAGGTGAACGTACCGCGTCCGAAGTTTCCGTGGATAAATTTGACTTCTTCTGTTCCTTCGCGCTCTGCAAGAATCGTGACAGATCTTTTGATCAAACTTTTCCTGAACGCTGTGGTCTGTCCCATAAATCCTTTGATGATGTTGATATGGTCCTGCGTCAGCATCGTGGGGACCGGATCGTACTTGGCGGAGAACTCAAAGAGGGTGAAGTAATCCGTGTTCGGATCGCGGAACGGCGGAGGATCGCTGGGCGGGATATCAATGTCGGAATATTCATACCGTAAGGGATTCATATCGAGTGTGAAGTTCTCGAATGCCAGCGTTCTGGTGAAATCCAGTTTCGCCTGCGCATTGCGGTCGGGCGGATCGCCGTCGAACATCACATCACAGATATCGACATTCTCTGCGGCGAGAGCGATGTCATAGCTGTCGGTGGCCGAGCACATCGCAAACATAAATCCGCCATTCCCGATAAATTCTTTAATAGAACGAGCCACGGCCTTTTTTTCGTCGGATACTTTTTTGTACCCAAGTCGTTTTGCTTCCTGTTCGTACGACATTTGCTGGTTTATGTACCAAGGGGCATTACGGAAGTTCGCGTAAAACTTTCCATACTGTCCGGTAAAGTCCTCGTGATGCAGGTGAAGCCAGTCGTACTCTGTCAGTTTACCGGAGAGGACTTCTTCATCCCACACTTTTGTATAGTGAATTTCCGCGTACTCCAACGCCAGAGTAACCGCATCATCCCATGGCTTAAATCCTGGGGGCGCATAGACAGCTATCTTCGGCGCTTTCTCCAGGCGGACTACATCCTGATTGTTGTCATCCCGCTGAACTTCCGCATAGAGCGAAGCGGCCTCACTGGCGGCAATCGGTTCAAAGAACACGCCACGCACACGGCATTCCTGCGCCAGCACATCGCTGTAGTCCATCAGGAACGAACCGCCGCGGTAGTTCAGAAGCCAATCAACAGTTCCGTTTTTTTCCAGAAGCCAGAAAGCGACACCGTACGATTTCAGATGATCTGTTTGCTTCAGGTCCATAGGGATGAGAAGCTTGGTTTGAGGAAAACATATCGAGAAGAAGAGAACAGCTGGAAAGAATAGGATGTAAAGACGGGAAGATTTCATGGTTAAAAGGAACTTACCAAACTTTTCAGAATCATCAAAGCTGGAAAGCATAAATACCCGGAAGACACACCGTTCTTCCGGGACAGAAGATATTGCTCACTTATTCACAGCTGTTAAAGCCCGCTGCGGATAGCGCGTCCCCGAAGCTGAACCCGGTGGCAATGCTTCGCTGATGCGGGCAATTTCATCCGGCGAAAGTGAAAGAGAGACAGCTTCGATATTTTCCTCAAGATATTTCCTGCGCTTGGTGCCTGGAATGGGAACGATGTCCTTTCCCTGTGCCAGGAGCCAGGCCAGAGCGAGCTGCGCAGGTGTGCATTTCTTTTCTGCGGCAAATTGTTCTACGCGTTTCAGCAACTCGAGATTCTTCTGGAAGTTCTCTTCCTCAAAACGGGGATGATTCCTGCGGGTATCATCTTCGGCAAGTGCGTTTCTTTGCTTGAGAGCTCCGCCAAAGAATCCGCGTCCGAGAGGACTGTAGGGAACGAACGTAATTCCTAACTCGCGAACTGTCGGGAGGATCTCCGGTTCAACATCGCGTGTCCATAAAGAATATTCAGACTGCAATGCAGCGATCGGATGAACCGCATGCGCTTTGCGGATAGTGGCTGCAGAAGCTTCCGATAATCCTAGAAAGCGAACCTTGCCCTGATGAACCAACTCCGCCATTGCTCCGACAGTCTCTTCAATGGGAACAGTCTGATCAACGCGATGCTGATAATACAAATCAATGTGATCTGTTCCTAATCGCTGCAGACTTGCTTCGCAACATGATCTGACATATTCCGGCCGGCCGTTGATGCCCAGCCAGCTGCCGTCTTTACCGCGGACATTGCCGAACTTCGTTGCCAGAATCACATTCTTCCGTCCCGATTTCAATGCGCTGCCGACAAGCAGTTCGTTTTTTCCCGTTCCATACACATCGGCAGTATCAAAGAAGTTTATTCCAAGCTCGATTGCACGATGGATGGTGGCGATAGACTCGTCATCATTTCTTCCGGAATAGAAATCAGACATGCCCATGCACCCCAGTCCAAGTGCCGATATTTTAACCCCACTCTTGCCAAGTTCACGGTATTCCATAATTATTATCTCTCTTTCTTCGTGTTAGTTTTTATGTGTTACACAACATTAAAAGAACAAATGTCATTCCCGCCAGTTTCTAGCGGGAATCTTCAGATAAGATGCCCGATTAGGACATTCGGGCATGACAACTTTATTTTGTTATGTGCCGTACAAGTTTTCATAATAAGAGTTAATAAATATATCCCGTATTCAATGAACGTTGTTTGTACAACACAAAAGGATCTCTTCCTGTTCCATTTATTCTGGCCGGAGCAGCGAACCCGTCGCCTGCTGCAAGGTATATCTGCTTAAGGCATATTGATACAGCGCTTGAAGGCTGGCGAGTTTTGCGGCCGATTCTGCTGTCTCTGCGTCGAGCAAATCGAGATTGGTAATAGCACCAATCTCGTACCGTGTCCGCGCTATAGCAACCGCTTCATGAGCTTGCTGCAATTGGACTCTTGAGATCTCCACTTTTCTCCCGGTCGCCTGAACATCTGCACATGCTTGTTCAACCTCCGATTGAATCTGCCGGAGGGTGGCGATGGTGCGTGCTTGTTCAGCTTCTACAAGCGCCTTCGATTCCTCGACTTGATAGGTCGTGCGGCTTCCATTAAATAAAGGGATTGATGCGGCTGCTCCGACCGACCAGTTTCCGCGCCATGCATCAAGGTTCGGCTCATACCCGTTCTTCACCCCGTAATTTGCAAACATACGAACTGTCGGCATATCGCCCAACGAACTCATCCGCTGCTGCAGCATGGCTGATTGTTCTGCCTCCTTTGCAAGAGTCAATTCAACGCGTGAGGTGTTCGCTATTTGAAATAAAGAATCGATATTCGGGATGAAAGGACGGTCGGTAAATAATCCAGAAACGGAGATAGGTGCATCTGTGGAGAACCCGAGTAATTGCCGCAGGAATGCCTGCTGCCGGGACAATGCATCTTGAACATCCACTTTTTGATTCTCTGCAGAAGCGACACGAACCTGCGTGGTAAGAACATCAAAATTTGTAGCCGAACCGGCAGCCAGACGTTTTTGCGTGATAGATAAATGCTGCTGGAAGGCAGCAATTTGTTCATCCTGCACAACAATACTCTTTTGCAGGAAGACGATGGTGTAAAACGTCCGGATGGTTTGTAATGCGAGATTGATCCTCGTGAGCTCCCGCGTCTTGCGAGACGATTCAACATGTGATCGTGCAAGATCGACTGCCGCACTTGTCTTCCCAAAATCATAGAGAGTGTAGAGAGCGCTGAGATGTCCGTCATAATTATTGTCGGGGGCCAGTAAAAAGCTTCCCATCATCGGGACGCTGAATGCCGGAATCGGACCAATATGTGCATATTGCAATGACCCGGAGAGATCAGGAGAGAGAAAGCTCCGAGATGCTGCAGCACGAGCTTCCGCTGCTTGAATCGCTGCTTGCGATGCCTGAAGAGCAGGATGCGTTTGGAGAACATGTTGAATTGCGGCGTCGATGGTTAAGGAGTCTTGCGCAACAACTGTTGTCGTGATTAAACCTAAAATTGTACATAATATCTGAAGTTTCATCATAATAGTGCCTTTTAAATTTTCTAATCTATGGCGATGGGTTTTTCGTGATGCACCTTTTTCCGATAACGAAGAAAGAGGATAGGAACCACTCCGGCGAGAGTAATGCCGGCGGCGACAAGAAACACATCTCCCACTGCTTTCACAAATGATTGCGTTCCGATGTGGGCGCCGATCAGTGCCTGCGCACGCATGGAAACCAGCGTCGGGTTTCCAGCAAGAGCGTTAGCGCTAAATTGAGTTAAATTCCTGGCGACAAGCTGAAAGGTGTCTGATTGCGGATTGATCACTTGACTGTACATCGCGCTATGATAAATGACTCGACGTGTCAGCAGTGAACTCATAAACGCAATGCCGAAACTTCCGCCGAGTTGGCGGATGATATTGTACAGCCCGGATGCCTGACCGGTTTTATGTCTCGGTACATTGGCAAGTGCCATGGAAGTCATGGGGGTAAAAACCAATCCCATTCCGATACCGCGGATATAGAGCGGGATCATCACCTGGTGATGTTCTGAAAAGAGAGAAAGGGATCCGTTGAGAAATAGACTATATGCAAGGAGGGCTAAACCTGTACCGGCAAGATATTTGGGATTGATCTTATCTGACAAGAATCCTGCCGACGGGGCTATGACCATTTGCAGGATACCCACAGGAAGGAAGAGAGATCCAGCTTGATATGCTGTGTATCCCAGAGAATTTTGAAGGTACAGCGGCAGCAAAAATGTACTGCCGAACATGCCAAATCCAAAAATAAATAATATGCCGTTTGCGACGGAAAAATTGAAATCTTTAAATAACGACATATCAATTAATGGATGTTTGATATTGAACTCGGTGACGACAAAGATCGTGAACGCAAGGGCAGATATGACCAGGCAGGAAACGATAAACGGCGAGGTCCATCCGCCGGTGTTCCATTTTGCGTTCGCATCGGTCAAGGCCAAAAGGAGCGTGCTGAGAAACGTTGCCATAGACAAAAACCCGACGATATCAAAGGATCGGGATCGTTCGGTTTTGTATTCCCGCTGGATAACTAATGTCGCAAACAAACCGATGATTCCAACCGGCACATTTACGTTAAAAATCGAATTCCAATTGATGTTGTCGATCAAGTAACCGCCGATCATCGGTCCGAGCGATACGGAGGCTGCTGCGGAGATCCCCCAGAATCCCAATGCTACGCCCCGTTGATGAGGAGGGAATTCCCGGGTAACGATTGCCATGCCCACCGGCATAAGCATCCCGGCTCCTGTTGCCTGAATAATGCGCGCCAGGATCAGGACGTCTTCATTCCATGCCTGACCGCATAAAAAGGACCCAAGTGTGAAAAACAAAAGCGCTAAAAAGTAGGTGCGCTTGTACCCGAAATGATCGGCAATCCAACCGGCGGTAGGGAGCATGACAGCAAAGACGAGCATATAGGCGGTAACAACCCATTCAACTTTGTCTACCCCGATACCAAATGCAGCCATAAGTTTTGCAAGAGACACATCGACGATGGTGGCATCAAGAACAGCCATGAATGTCCCAATCATGACATTGGCGAGCACCCACCACTTATAGGAGGTGTGTTCATGATGGAGCGAGGGCACAGATCGGACGAACCGTCGCTTGAGGATATGAAGAGACAGCGGCGCCATCTAATGTACTTTTACTTTTACTTCGACTGACATCCCCGGCAGAAGGTTGACACGGATACCCTTGTTCGCATCAACCTGCTCGATGGAAAATTTAATAGGAACGCGCTGAGTGACTTTTGTGAAATTTCCCGAAGCGTTGTTCGGAGGAATTAGAGAAAATTGCGATGCTGTGTTGGAACCAAGCCGCAGAAGCGTTCCGGTAAAGCGGAGATGAGGATAGGTATCGACGACGATATCGGCTTGATCACCGACATGCAAATCAGCAAGATTCGTTTCTTCCAATTGTGCAGTGACCCAGACTCCCTGGATATTGTAGACTGTTACGATTGCCTGTCCGGGCTGTACCACGTCGCCTGTCAAAGCCCACCGTTTTGATACAATACCAGACATCGGTGCTTCGATGATAGTATTCCGCAGTTGAGTCTGAATAACCCCCAGTTGTGCTTGTGAGGTGACTACTTGGGCATAGGCCATGTTCAAACGGGCTTTTGATGATTCCAGCTCATTCTGTGCATGATCGTATTGTTCTTTCGGAATGATGCTTTCATGGAACTGTGTCGCAGCACGGTGAAAATCGGTCTCTGCTTTGTCCAAACCGATCTTTGCTACTTCGATATTTTCTTTCGCGAACGCGAGGGATGCTTTTGCCTGAGCTTCTTGAGCACGCAGGTCGCTGTCGTCCAATCGAACAACGATATCACCTTGATGGACGGTATCGCCTTCATCGACTGTGAGGAGATTAATCCGTCCCAGAATCTTGGAGCTGATGGAGACACGGTCGCCATCGATATAGGCATCATCGGTTGAAACATAATCGCGCAGCTTGATGTAATATTGCCATGAAAAAATAGCTATACCCAACACAACGATAAAAAGCGGTACAACAACTTTAACATTCTTGTACAAGGGGACAGAATCAATCGCATCATCTTCTTGAGTTGACGCTGGATTCTGCCGAGGTGCAGCAGTTTGCTGAGACGGTTGTTTGTGCTGGTCTTGCGATTCGTTGTTCATATTTTTTTCCTTATACCCCGACTGACGGACGGGTTTGAATTCCGGATAACATTGTTTTCACGAACATCATATCTTGGCGTTCGAGTTCTTCATAAATTTCTTGCGAGGTATGCACCGTATGCTCTCTGAATAAACGCATCCGCAGTCCTTGTAGAACGTTGAGAATTAATCGGGCTATATCCTCAGGGGATTTGATGGAAAATTCTCCAGTTCGAGTTCCTTCCTCCAATATACGGATCAAGAGACGGCAGTTATGTTCAGTAAATTCCGTAAAGAGATCAACAATTGTCGGCCGGACAGCAATCCATTGCTGCTGCTGGGCTCCGCTTAACGTGAACAGCATGCCGCTATGTTTTACCCGCTGTTGTACGTAGAGCCGGAGTTTTTCTGATGCGGAAATTGGCCGTTCAATCATCGCATTGATCGCATCGACAAATTCCTGGTGCTCATTTTTAATGACTGCTCTGAAGATATCTTCCTTAGTCGGAAAATAGTAATAGAGTGAAGCTTTCTTCATCCCGATATCCTCTGCGATTTCGTCCATAGTTACCTTGGAGAATCCGTAAAGGACCATACGTTTTTGTGCGGCCAGGATGATTTGAGAGGTCTTTTCGTTCGAAATTTCGATGTTTTCAGTCTTCATTTTACCATTCGACTTTTATAGTAGAACAGTCGAAAGATAATAAAAAGTTCCGCATTAACCAATATTGATAATTTATGAGGTATGAGATAAGACCAGGAAGTTTACTGTACCGCTTCGTATGCCATTGCATTCAAGAGCATAATACGATTTTTCATCGGTGGGTGAGTGCCAAAAAGGTCTGCCCACCAACCTTCTTTTCCATTCACTTTCTTTCCTAAGGGATCGACCACGCACAGATGCGCAATTCCTTTCTGGAATGATGTGGTCGGTTCAACAGCCTGTTCAATTTTTGTGAGGGCACGAGCCAGTGCTTTGGGATTCCGCGTTAGTTCCGCTCCGCCCGCATCGGCAAGGTATTCTCGCTGGCGCGAAACTGCCATTGCCACAATGCGTGCAATCACAGGAGCGAAAAGAATGGTGAGCAGCCAACCGACAAAGAGCACACTTCTCAGCAGCCACCCTGCACCGGGCACCCGGCTTCCCGTAAATCCGCCAAGGAGGACGCCTTTCTTCATCCATTCGGAAAGCAAAAGCACCGCACCAAACAGGACCGTGATCATGGTCATGAACCGCGTATCAGAATTTCGGATGTGACTCATCTCATGTGCGATGACACCCTGCAGTTCCTCACGGTCGAGCATGCTCAATAATCCCGTAGTAACGACAAGAGAGCTTTCCGCCTGGTCCGTTCCGATAGCAAAAGCATTGGGATCCGAATCGTGTACGATATAGACAGAAGGGGTCGGGATCCCGGCCGCAAGGCTCATCTCTTTCACCACGTTGGATAATTCGACTGATTGTTCGGGACTCTCATCGAGGTCGGCGGCGTGCATCGACCACAGGACGGAATTGGGCCCCCACTGTAAACTGGTCAATATACAAAAGATACCAACGATGACAGCCAGCGTTGTTCCTATCGGGATATAGCGAAAAAGTGGTGTATTGAAATAGTCGGGAACGAAATATTCAAGTATGTGCGGTTCGAGAAGCAGAGGGAAAAAGGCGACAAGCACTATGGAACTGAAGAGAATGCGCATACGGAGTTTCGAAAATGACGGGTCATCATCGTCTTCAGCAAACTCTTCCGTTTTTTTCCATAATCCAGCAGCAGTCTTACGCCGAAAATTCCAGATTCCCGATGCAATCATAAGAACAACAAAGGGAAGCATGAAAAATCGGACGGGGGTTTCCACGGTGAGAAACACATCGAACCCTACGCCAATCGCTGTTATGAGAAGAATAAAACTTCCCATGAGCAGCCACGTCATCCGGCGATTATGCTTTTGCTGTTCGTAGATATTGCGTGCTTGTAAGAGAATGGGCTTTGACATTGTTTGTTTTACAATTCTGTACGGTTTTCGAACCAACAATATTGACGTGAGACAGAATATAAAAGGCGATTCAGTGGGGACTGAATCGCCTTTCCCGAGTCAAAAAATCCTTTCCTTAATTGAAGTTGTAACTCATAGATAGTACACCGAACATTGCTGTGCCGACGCCACTAATAATGTAGGGACCCCGAGCCAGCCATGATTCACACAGATATCCGTCGAACGACAACCTGTCGAAATGAAACCCGAGTCCGACAGATAAAAGTTGATCTGCCGACGTTGTGCCGTACGACGGGAAGAATTGGAAATCGGCAGTCATGGTGTACTCTTGTTTCTTTGCGGGCGACGGAGCTTCTGTCGACGTCGTCAGGCTCGAGAATGCTTTGAAGTAACCGATTCGCCCGGTAAGCCAGGATGCAACTTCAAACTCAGCACCAAGACTCACTTTTGGAAACGAGAGAATGCTTGCGGCATACGTTGTTGTTTGTGTGCCCGAATCCTTTGGAGCAACCATTGTGGCCGGTAAATTTTTAAAAGAAGTCACTTCATTTTTGAGAGAAATGGACTCCAGTGTGATCCCGGCAAATACTTTGCCTCCGGTAACGGTGATATTCGCACCGGCACCGAATTCCACCTCTGTTCGGCTATACTTATTTGGTTTTGAAAGGAGCTTCTGGGTGGGCTGCACTGCATAGGACACTTCCGGCTCGTAGCCAAATGTTGAAAAACGCGCTATGGGTACGAGGGAAAACTTGTCGCTGAACTTCATAAAGAGGCGTGCGTTGATCGCAAATTCGGTTCCTGTTGCATTAATTTCACCGTTCCCTGAAAGAGCGCCCGGAGCTGGCGGCGGCGGAGTAGTTTTTGCCGTCGCACTATTCACTCGTAATAAAACAGAAGCATCGAGCACGAGAAGGTCCATATCCAAAAGCGTGCCGACTTTAAAACCCGTCTGTCCAACAGAGGTTTCGTCAACAGTATTTGTTGCATCACCCGGAGCCGTATAATCGGATTTACTGAACCAACCGGCGCGATAAAAAGCAGCGCCAACCATGAGTCCTCCAAGTTTCAACGCACCGTAAACCTGCAAGGGGCGAGGTGTGGTCGCTGGAGTAAAAGTGGTTGAACCAAAACCAACCATATTTGATAAATAATTCATTCCGGCAACGAAATCATCGGCACGTGCTACGTTGGAACTGACCTGGGAACCATATGAATTGATTGCAAATGCTGGACCTTCTTGTTTGCCTACCGACAGGCCGACGGAAAGCCCTTTCCAAATGGCGTATGTGAATCCAACCGTCTGCTGGCTTGCACTATATCCGGCAAAATTGTAGCCAAGCTCTGAATATATGAAGTCGCTGTACATGACGGCCCAGGCCGGATTAATAAACACATTGGCGTAATCAATGGCAAAAGCATTTGTCGGACTTCCCCCCAGAGCTAGTTGACGCGCCGTACCTCCAGAAATATACTTTGTCTCTTCTGCCTGCAGGTTGTTCAAAAGAACAAATGCCAACAACATGAGAAATAATGCGTTCTTCATACGCGTCCTCCAAAAGTTGATTATGGATATGCTGCCTGGAACGTGAATTAGGGTTTGGATATTAACGTGCAAAGATATTTTTATTTACAGAAAAAGGCAAGAATATATTGCATCTGCTTCCGGTAAACGATGTTCAACAAGCTTTTTGAAAACCTTCCATGGCTGTGTACTGAAGCTTTTATCAACCCTTATTTCTTTACAGATAAGTCCACCGGTGGTGCTTCCCGTTCGTGTGCATCCTTCATGTGAAAAAGTGGGAAGAGCTTGAAGCCCAGTGACGACGCGAAGAGATTTGCAGGAAAAACCTCCAGCCTGGTATTGTACGATGTCGTAATGTCGTTGTAGAACTGGCGCGCAAAAGTGATTTGGTTTTCTGTCGTGGTCAATTCTTCCATGAGGGGTCCGATGTTCTCGTTCGCTTTCAGAGCCGGGTAGCTTTCTACAACGGCAAAGAGTTTTGAAAGAGCAGAAGTAAGATCCCCTTCCTTCGATATGCTCTCTGTCATACCGGCGGCATTCACTGCGGCAGAGCGCGCATAGATCACTCCTTCGAGCGTTCCTTTTTCGAACTCCATCTGTCCTTTCACCGCATTGACGAGGTTGGGAATGAGATCGTGACGGCGTTTCAGTTGAATGTCGATCTGTTTCCAGGCATTCCGAACCTGGTTCCGAAGCCGGATAAGAGCGTTGTACCCGAAAATGGAAATTGCGATAAGCAGAACAACGAATGCAAGAAAGATCAAGAAGAGCATGGGAACCTCCTGAATTGTGATAGCCGATCATTCAGAGTATAATGCTTTTTTTGCTGCGAGGAAAGCAGTCTCTCGTTGACAGAAGAACCGAAAGTGCTAGATCGAATCACCGCGCAGGAACCGGATTCGTTTCCGTGCTTCTTCCGCGTATAGGGAATTCGGAAATTGCGCAAGGAGCTTCTGGTATGCTTCAATTGCCTGTGCCGTATTCTTGAACACGTTTTGGAAGGTTTGAGCAATCTGCATCTGCGCCTTGTCTTTCAGGATGCTCACTTGCATGGAATCAGCAACGAACCGGAAAGAGGCAATCGCTTTTAAAGGCTGTCGGAGGCGTAAATATAATTCGCCCGTTTTCATCGTTACATCATCAACGAGCAAAGCGGAAGGATACTGGCGCACAATCTCCTGGTACCGTGTAAGTGCTTCAGCGTATTTTCTCTGACGCATCAGGAGATCGGCTTTTGCAAATTCTGCGAGCGCCTGCGGGGCAGACGATGTGTTCTCCTGGATGAAATACTGCAACTGCAGCGCGTCGTTGGCAATATCGGTGTTGAGATGCGTACCGAATCGCTGCAAGAGGGAAAGAGATGAATCGAAATGTGCTTCAAAGTATTCCAGCTCGGCAAGTCTGAAGAACGCCTGATCCTGATACATCACGACGGGTCTCGTGACAAGGGATTCATATTCTTTCCGTGCTTCAGCAAGTGCATTCCGCGCCACCTGCACATCGCCGCTTTTGAGTATTGCATCATACGTCAGAGGTACCGGCTGATGCATGGCTTTGATCCGGTTGAACGCATTCAATGCGCCATCGAGATCGAACATACGTTCAAACTTGATGATACCGATACGATATAATGCCTGCATGGTGAGATCGGGGTTGGGATACTGTGCAACGAGGGATTCATACAATTGAACAGCCCCTCCATATGTCGGCGTTGATTCTGTCTCAGGTACACTTCGAGAATTGTCGTCTGCGGGCGGAGTGTCGGCCGGAATGCTGAGTTCTTCCAGTGAGCGGGCATATCCAAAGCGCGCATACGGAAGTAGCGCCGGATTCTTCACCTGTGCGATGATTTCTTGAAATGCGTCGGCAGAGGTTCTGTAGGCATGTTCCTGCTGAAGCCTTTGGGCAAAACTGAATAACTCGTTTCCCATGGCATTTGCAAGACGGTCGATAATCCGGTACTCCTCAAGTGCTGAATCGTATTGCCGCTCCTCCAGAAGAAGCCATGCAGAGAGGCGGTGCAGTGCAATATTCCCGGGCAATCCATTTATTTCAGCACGCACGGTTTGGGAGACAATTTTAAGCGCTTCCGGTTTTAAGGTGAAAGAGCTCAGGCGCGATTGGATAAATGGAAGTTGATCCGGCGTTGCTTTGAGAATGCGCAGATATTCCATGGTGGCCGAGGCATATTGCTGAAGCGCCGCATAGAGGGTCCCCAGTTCATCGGCAAAGAGCACTTCGTTTTTACCGATTGACCGTCCTTCCAAATAGGTGCGAATGCATTGTTCATACATCCGGTGTTCCATCATTTCATTTGCAACGATTCGGTAGAATTGCAGGTTGGCGGGTTCAACAGCAAGAACCGCTCTCCACACGGAGTCGGCGACGGCTTCTTTGCCGGAGTCGTAGTATAACCCGCCCAGCGTTGTCATCATATTAATATCGCGCGGCTGGTACGAAAGCCAGCATCGGACGACGTCTATGGCTTTCTCGTACTCCTTCATCTGCGTGTATCCTCTCTGCAGACCGTCCAGAAAAATATAATTGGCCGGTTCGGATTTGTAAAGTTCTTCATAGAGTGCAACGGCTCGTTCCCACTCGCCTGCCTGTTCGAATCCCTGCGCCAGACGAAGCTTCATCATCCTGTCCACGTCCTGCTGCGGAAAAGTAATCTGGAACAGGGCAACGCTCAAGGCAAACAGCAGTGCGCTATATTCGATTTTCCTCTTCACACTCTTAGTATCTCTTCAACTTTTTTCTTTTCCTACTTTTCCCTTTTAACTTTTACCTGAATCTTGGTACACCGATAATATACAAAAAAAGGGAATGAGAGGTAGGGCGCTGACTTTCGACAACCTGAAGGGGGATTTCTTGACATGCCCTGCGAATTTGATTACCTTGAAAATACACCATGAGTCACGAGTTGAAGAATATCGCCATCCTTGGCTCGACCGGATCTATTGGCCGCAACAGCCTTTCGGTCATCAACAACCTCTCAGACAGATTTCAGATTACATATCTGAGCACCAATACCAACATTGAATTACTCCAAAGCCAGATAGAACATTTCCGTCCTCGTGGTGTTGTCGTCTTAGATGAAATCAAAGCAACAGAACTTCAACATATCGTTGATTCGAGCGTCGAAGTCCTAACCGGACGCGAAGGACTGCTGGAAATTGTCCGGCGTGATGATGTGGATGTCGTGATCAATGCTCTTGTAGGATTTGCCGGATTGAAGCCGACTGTCGAAGCCATCAAACACCGGAAACATGTCGCTCTCGCCAATAAGGAGACTCTTGTAGTGGCGGGAGAATATGTGACTGCGTTAGCAAAGGAATACGGTATCTCTCTTCTTCCCATCGACAGTGAACACAGTGCCATTCTACAATGTCTGACAGGCGAGGAATGGAGCCGGGTAGCCAAGATTATCCTGACGGCTTCAGGCGGACCGTTTTTGAATCTCCCGAAAGAAGAATTTGCCGCTATAACCGTGGAAGCAGCGCTCAATCATCCCAATTGGAAGATGGGAAATAAGATCACAATTGATTCTGCGACCCTCATGAATAAGGGATTGGAAGTGATTGAAGCCCGCTGGCTGTTCAATCTTCCGGCGGAACGAATCGATGTGGTGATCCATCCACAGTCGATTATTCATTCGATGGTGGAGTTCGTCGATGGCTCCGTCAAAGCACAGCTGGGCATGCCGGATATGAAAATTCCCATTCAGTACGCATTGACCTATCCCGAACGCTATCCGTTAAACGGCAGCCGCGTCGATTTTCCGAAATTGCATTCTATGACATTCTTTACGCCCGACCTTGAGAAATTCCGCTGCCTGCAGCTGGCATTCGATGCATTATCCGCAGGAGGAACGGCAACGGCCATTCTCAATGCCGCAAATGAAGTGGCGGTACAGGCATTTCTGGAGAAAAAAATAGCTTTCCATCGCATTCCAGAATTGATTGAACGCTCGCTCAGCCGTCCCTTGAACCATGTCAGTGCAGATCTTGAACATACGTTTGAAGCAGACCGTAAAACAAGAGAGTTCGTTCGAACTTTATTCTAGCGGTTGACGTTAGTATTAGAAAGAGAAGAAAGAAACCCAAAATCTATGGCAATTCTCAGCACCATATTCTATTTCGTTGTAACCATCGGCATTCTGGTCATCATCCATGAACTCGGCCATTTTCTTGCCGCCAAGTTCTTCAAGATGCGGGTCGATACGTTCAGTATCGGTTTCCCACCGCGCGCATTTGGGAAAAAAATCGGTGACACGGACTATTGTTTCTCATGGATTCCTATCGGTGGATACGTGAAAATTGCCGGTATGGTCGATGAAAGCATGGACACCGAATTTCTCAATCAGGAACCGCAGCCGTGGGAATTCCGTTCCAAACCTAAATGGCAGCGCGCGATTGTTCTCTCCGCAGGCGTGTTCATGAACCTCCTTCTGGCCGTTGTTATTTTCTGGGGGATCATTTATGACCAGGGAAGAACGGTTCGGCCAGTGACAGAGGTCGGGTATATCGCTGCCGAAAGTCCGGCAGCAAAAGCAGGACTGCATGTCGGCGATAAAATTCTCTCCATTAACGGTCATCCTCTGCAATATTGGGAAGAAATCGAAAGCACTATCTATACTGAATCAGTAACGCATAACCTGGTGCTGAATGTTGAACGGTTCGGTGAAAAGGTTTCGTTGACGATTCAACGGTCCGATATTCCCGATCTGACACAGGAACGGTTTGGCATTCTGCCCGCCGGTCTCGTTCCTGTTGTGAATTCCGTGGATCGCGGAAAACCAGCCGAACAAATAGGACTACAGCCGAATGATACAATTCTCGCGGTGGATGGAAGGTCGATGAGTTTTGGCTTGCTCCAGGAGACTATCCGAAGCAAGGCCGGGAAAGAGGTTCTTCTCACCTGGATGCGCGGCAATCAGCAGATGGATGCGCGTGTGACCCCTACAGCAGAGGGAAGAATCGGTATCTCGCTTGATGTTGCATATCGTGGACCGATACTTCATGAACAATATTCATTTTTTGAGGCTTTACCGATAGGTATACAAGAACTTAAAGTTACAAGTGTTCTTTTTCTTTCAAATATTTACCAGATCATTACCGGCAAAGCTTCGCTCAGTAAGTCAGTCGGCGGGCCTGTAAAAATTGCTCAGATGGCAAAAAGATCTGCAGACTCCGGAGTCTTGGAGTTCCTGGGCTTTATTGGCTTGTTAAGTATTAGTCTTGCTTTGCTGAATATTCTCCCGTTTCCGGCACTCGATGGAGGACACCTTGTATTCCTTGGTATAGAGGCGGTCTTTCGCCGGGAAGTGCCAGGTAAGGTAAAAATTGCTATTCAACAGGCTGGTTTTATCCTCTTGCTTGTGTTTATGGCCTTCGTTCTGTATAATGATGTCGTAAATTTTTAAAACCCGGCCTGTGATATTTGTCAACGTGTCTTAGTACTCCGATAGTTATTATGAAAGCAGAAAACTAACAAAATGAAGGAGTTACGCACCATGAAATGGACCATGAAGAGGGTTGCACTGACCGGAATGATTTTTCTGGCAGTTGTATTATGCAGCGCGAGTGCTTATACTCAAGATTCTGTCAAAGTGTCGCTCGACATCCAGATGTATGATGTCGTCTACCTTACGGATTTTGTTGATGTCCGAAGTCAACAGCTGAATCCCAACATTTCCGGAATATCACTCAGCCTGCAGACAGTAGGCACACCGCCGCCAAAGTTATGGGTCTATGTCTTTGTCGAAATGCGCGTGCAGCTTCGCGGTTCGTCTGATGACTGGCTCATGCGTGCATATACGAATAATTTTGACATGATCCAAAGTCCCTACTTAACAGCCCGTGATTTTGCAAAAGGGGGAAGCAGTAATATCTATATCCGGGATGGACTCGGCACCTACGAAGAAAATCCAACACTTGGTCCGGACGGAAAGACGCTTCGGAAGCGCTTGGAAGACCTTGCGTCAAGCAATCCTACAGCACCTCCCGGGAAGTACACGGTTATTATGAGAGTGTATAAGGCACCTTCTGAAAACCCAAGTGAGCGCGGAGTTCCGACTGCGACGAAAGTTTTAGGAGGCGATACTAAAACAATTGTTGTTCAATACTCGACCTCCGACGAGGTGTTTGTAGAGATCAACGATCCCAAGAACGGCAGTTTCTTTAATAACCTTGCTCCGACGTTCAGCTGGACATCCAGCGCGCCAGTAAAGGTTTCCGTCTATGAAGCCCTGCCGACACATCGCTCACCCCAGGATGCATTAACCGGAGGTAATCCAAGTTTGGTCAGAAAATCGTATGCCGATGGGAATAGACCTCCCGATTTTACCGGTACATCGCTGACGTATCCGGCAACAGCAGAACGCCAGCTCGAGCAAAACAAAGCGTACGTTCTCCAGGTGGAAGCGAAAGTATCCACAAACCGGGGGGATGTGGGACGTTCGAGTCTTCCTGTTGTATTCCGTATTACCGACGACAAGGTCGGGCAAATGCTGGACAATTTTTTGAACGCCTTCAGCGGTTCTGCCTCTGCGACGTATGCGACTCTGCGCGCCGACCCAAGTAATTGGGTAGCCTGGCCGGCCTATGGAAACATTACGCTCGATGGGAGTAACCTCTCAGCAACGGATTTGCAAACGCTCATCAATGATCTTTCAAGCCGTACCGAATTAAAGTTACAGCTTGGTGTTGAAAACCAATAAACGTTAAAGGAGAGAGCCATGAGTAAGAAGATTATAATTATCAGTGTGTTGGTGCTCCTTGGCGTGCTTTCGCTAGGGCAAAAAAAGCAGCAGGACAAACGGGATATTTCTGCCTACATTGTGAAAGTCATCCGGGACGTGAACATGAAATCACCGGCGACAGGATGGCAGAAGGCCGTTCCCCTCAGTAAATTAAAATCCGGTTATGAAGTGAGGACCGATAAAGGATCGTTAGCGATGATTCTCTTTGCAGATCAATCAAAACTGATCCTTCGCGAGAAATCGATCGTCTCGATCAAAGGTGAAGTGCGGGGAAAAGAAATTCTGAGCCGCAGCGTTCATATGGACCGCGGAAACATGATTTTTAATGTGAAAAAGGCTGAAACAGAACAATTCCGGTTCTCATCGCCGATTTCGGTTGCATCCATTCGCGGTACTGAAGGCGGTTATGTCTCCGGCGGCAATTCAGACTTTTTTACTATCTCAGAAGGGTTGGCAGAGTTTACCAATTCCATTTCCGGGCGTTCCACCAACGTCGGCACTGGGCAGACCGCGGTAGCTGACAGCTCCGGGAATCTGGATCTTCGCAAGGCGAATAAGAAGGAACTCGAAAACATTTCGGGAGGGACCTCAGATGCTGGTACAGGGAATGATAATGAGGAGACGACCACGACGAAAGGGGTCGTTGTCTCCGGCTCTATGGCATTCGATCCTTCTCCTTCGGCCGGGAATGCCACAACAATTACATTAGATTTGAGCCAGACAGACACAGTTATTTCCAGTGTGAAGTTTTTCTATCGTACCAAGGGTGCGACAGATTATACTCAGGCAGAGATGACGATGACGGGAAAAATTGCCTCGGTAGAAATTCCAGCGGACAGGGTTGTCGCCCCGGCGTTGGAATACTACTTTATAATTACGATTGGCGCCCAAAGTATCGATTTACCTTCCGGCGGCGGAGGATCTCCCGGATCGGTTAATGTTGCAGAAGCAATTACCTCTGGCGCAGGAGGAACGGTAAGTATTACAGCGACGCCGACCTTCAGTCCAGCACCAATTCGTCCGCTCTTTAACCTTCAATCAACTCTGGATCTTTCCACGGTTGCGATGGACCTGAATTCGGTCACTCTTCTGTACCGGAAAAGCGGCGCTGCTTCCTTCACGTCGGTCGATATGACACTTTCCAACAAGGTGGCCACTGGTACCATTCCCGGCGTCGATGTGCGTTACCCGGAACTTGAATACTATTTTGTTATTAAACTTCAGGATTCGGTCAACACCGAGATCACGCTTCCCTCCGATGGTATCGCGAATCCAATGAAAATCAGTGTTCCTGCACTGAAAAGAATCGTTCCGGAATTCGGCCTCTTGCGATCCAAGAGTCCGGGATCGGTTCGGGTGAATTTCTCATCGCTGCAGGCGAATGTCACCGGAGTAAGCCTCTTCTACCGCAAACTGGATGAGCCAACGTTTACAGAGCTAATACTGACGCCTTCAGGCCAGGTAGCCACCGGACAGCTGCCCGGTGATAAAGTCCGCTTCCCCGTGTTGGAATATTATGTTTTCATCCGTTTCGATAATGGCTCAACCGTGCTTGTTCCACGAGCTGGTTTAACCAGTCCGGCAGCAGCGCCAGTGCAATCGATTCAGCGCGAGCTCCGTATCCCCGGACAAACCGGATCATTGCAGAAAAAGGTACTTGTCCTCAAATGGAACGAATAACCTGATCCGGACTATGCTGAGTCTTGCATCATTCGGATGCTTTTAATACATTGAACGGCGGGTGTAATATACCCGCCGTTTGTGTTTTCTTTTCGTTGAACATCGAAACCGCAGTATACACCATGTGAAGGACTTCCTATGAAACACATCCGCCGTGTCATCCTTCTTGTCTCGTGTCTTCTTCCTGTTGTGTTTCTTTCCGCAGCATATGGACAAGTCAGCCAATATGTTGTCGAGGTGAAAATACCACAAGCCACTGAAAAGTCTCCGCTTGCAGTCAGCGTTGAACTGACACAGAACGTCCTCGTACAACGGGTGGTTCTGCTCTATCGCCAATTCGGTGAGTCAGAGTTCAAAGAACTTGACATGCTTCTCTCCGGACGTATCGCTGTTGCTGCGCTTCCGGGCAGAGCGGTCACTCCCCCCTATGTCGAATACTTTGTCCGTCTTCAGCTTACCGACGGCACGCTGGCATTTTTTCCGTCGGAAAATCCCGAAGCAAATCCTTTGAAAATTGCGGTGAAAGGTGTGGACCCGAAAGATGCCGAGGTTCGTTTCCTCAGCCCGGAACAGGGGGAAACCTTGACTGCCGAAGATTTGGCAGTTGCGGTGTCACTGATGTTTGCTTCTGACGCGGTGGATAAACAGAGAACACGCTTTTACTTTGACGGCGTTGATGTATCGAAAGACGCCTTGCTCTCCGACGATGTCGTGCTGTATAACCCTAGTAACTTTGATAAACCGTTAGTACTTGGTGCACACTCCGTGAAGGTGGAATTATACGATACATCGGGAGTTCTCTATTTTTCAAAGCAAACAGACTTTACACTCTCCACAGCTATTGCTATTGAAGAAGTGAAGAGCTCACTGCAGTACATGGGGAACGCCCAGGTTGAATTGCGCAACGAGAAGATCGATGTCACCAATACTACGTACACACGCGGTGATGTGCGGATGAACGGCACGTACAAATTTCTTGGATTTGGTCTTGACCTTCACGTGACCAATGAAGAGACTCCGGAACGTCAGCCGCAAAACCGTTTTCTTGCTACTCTGCAGGCGGCAGACTATGCAAAAGTTCAAATTGGTGACGCCTATCCGGTGTTTCCATCCCTCTTCATCAGCGGCAAGCGCGTAAGGGGCGTGACCGGTGGTGTAACGCTGGGTTTCTTCAATATCGATGTCACCTATGGAAAAACCGAGCGGGCAATTGAAGGGATTTTAGGAGGAATCGTTTCCTATAATGATTCATCCTTGGCATCATCCCGCCCGAAGGAGACTGTTTTTGAGGGATTCGGGGGACGGAATACAAATCAGACTCCGGGTTCTGCCGATACACTTATCCAAAATTATCGTTCCTACACTAATGGCACATTTGGCCGTGATTTTCTTGCCATTCGTCCAAGTTTCGGTAGCGGAGAAAATTTTCAACTGGGATTCACGTATCTCAAAGCAAAGGATGATACCAACTCTATCGTCTACGGTAACTATCCGACGGAAAACTTTGTTGCCGGGACAGATCTTCTGTTTGCATTCGACAACCAAAAAGTCCGATGGATCACCCAGGTGGCATTCAGCCTTGAGAACACCGATATTTCCGGCGGCAATTATACGGACGATGATTTCAAGGCTTTCAAATTAGCGGGTGCCACGAATGCCGCTGATTCGGCGAAGGGATTGAAAGATGCTCAGGATTTAATTGACCTGGCAAAGATGGGGCGTAATTTTATTATTGTGAATCCCAATATGTCGCCGATTGATCCTGTGGCTGGATTTCCATCACTGGCAGTCGAGTCTGAGTTAACATTGAATTACTTTAATAATTATATCCGCGCACTGGCGTTCCGCCGCGGTAAGAATTTCAAGTCATACGGGAATGAATATGTCCAGACCGACATTGCCGGTATTAATCTTTCCGACAGGATTCGTATGCTTGACAATCGGTTGATGACGAGCATTTCCTACGAAACGAAATGGAACAACCTGGCGAACGATAACAGCAAACCGGTTACGACGTTTAACACCTTCAACGGATCAGTGACAATGTATCCTGGCGTCAAGCTGCCTACATTCACACTCGGGTACGGATTTAACACGCGAAAAAATCCAATTGTTCTGAACCTGAATTACACCATCGTGGGCATCGACACAACGGCCTCCCCTTCCTCCAAGGCGGACTCCTTGAATTATGCAGATGAGAAGACCGACCGGTTCTTTTTTGCAACGAATTATGAATTCTACCTTTTATCGCGGCAAAGCCTGAATGCCACTGTCAGTATTGCGAACAAGAAGGACAATACGTTTAATCTGCGTCATCAGGATAACGTAAGCGTCGCAACAGCACTGACGACAAATTATGTAAAGCTCCCGCTCCAAACGACCATTGCGGTGATTGTGAGTCATAATGCTACGTATGCTGCGCTGCAGGATTCTATCACCAGGAACTATCTGAGCAGCACCAATCAGTTGACATTTGATTATCAGACTATTTCTTTGACTGCACGATACCGGCTGATGAACGACCGCCTCAATCTCCTGGCAACCTTAGCACCGTCGTTTGGAGATTTTCAACGGACGTTAATTCAATGCGGGGTCGATTATCAGGTGATGGAAAACCACTATCTGGTTGGGCAGCTTGATTTTATCAACAATCCCGGGAAATCAAACGATGTCGTAGCAAGCTTGATGTACCGGTTCACATTCTAACAAATTATTATAGTTCCCGCATCCCGCTTTTGTTGAAAATAAACAGGAGCGGGAGCGATCCTTCCGTTCATCGCAAGAGGAATCAGAATTATGACTTCCTACGAATTCAAAAAAAATGTGTTGCCTCTTCTCGTTAAAGGGGCCATTGGTTTAGGTATCGGTCTGTTTGTGATCATCCTTGGACAGGGATGGCTCTTTGAGCTCAGCTTCTTGAAAAATATCGATCTCCTCACCATCGATTTGCGCTACCAGAGCCGGTATGAACGGCAGGAGCAGACGCGCGATCTGGTAAAAGACGGTGATGTCGTCATTGTGGGCATCTCGGACGAAGATCTCAAAGCATTTGTTGATCCTTTTCCCTTTCCGCGTTCGTACTATGCACATATTATTGAAAACCTTAACAAGGCCGGTGCGAAAGTCATTGTCTTTGATATGACGTGGGAATCTCCCGGGAAGAGCGCAGAAGGCGACAGTCTCCTGCGGCTGGCACTTCAAGCGAACGACAATGTTGTCATTGCCACCAAGGTAGAGACGGGATCATCCAACGAGAAGGTGGAGATTCGAGCAACGGAACCTACCTACAACAATATCTTTTACGATGTCGATAAGAATATCGGTGCCGTCAATATCATCAAGGATCGTGACGATGTCTGCCGGTCATATTTTCCTTTACTGGCCATCAAAGGATGGGGAACCCCAACACTTGCATTTGCCGCCCTCAACAGATACTTCAAACTTAGGCCCGGTACGTTGGTGGACTTTCGAGATGAACAATATTTTGTTCTCAAAGACAGGATTATCCCGCGGCATGGCAGCACATTTATGCTGAGCTTTTATGGACCAGACAGGACCTTCCGCTACATTCCATTTTCTCAAGTAATTGATGATTCGACTTTCGAAACGAAGGATGAATTTGACATCAGAGAATTAGGGGAACAGATTAATGCTTTCGATGCGAACATGATGAAGCTGTTAAAGGATAAGATTGTTATCATCGGTTCCGTGATGGCAGAAGAACGCGATTATCACAATGCACCGCTGTATAAAGAAGAAGGCGGAATGAAGAATTATGCGATGAACGGAGTGGAAATCCATGCGACAGCGATTCAAAATGTCATCGACAGAAATTTTATTTCAAAAGCGGACCCCCTGATCGAAAGCATTGTCATTCTCCTTCTCTCGTTGGTTTTCTTTATGGGACTCCTAGCATTGAAACAGATTCATCTCAAATATATGTGGCTTTTGGAGATTGGTGCATTTCTTCTGACGGTTATCCTGATTGGCGTCGTGTTTGAAATAGCCATTATCATATTCACAGACAGTAATATTTTGATGAATGTGGTGAATCCAAGCCTTGCGCTCGTTTTCGCATACTTCGGTACAGCGGTGTATCAATACCTGACCGAGCGGCAGCAAAAAGCAGTCATAAAGAATATGTTCGGCCATTACATCAATCCTGCCGTGGTCAACGAGCTTGTGGCAAACCCCGAGAAAGCGAAGCTGGGGGGCGACCGCCGTGAATTGACAGTGTTTTTCTCTGACATTGCCGGCTTCACAACCATTTCAGAACAGTTCAACACCAAACCCGAAGGATTGGTGACGCTGCTGAATGAATACTTGGATGAAATGACGCGTATCGTTCTCAAGTACGAGGGGACATTGGATAAGTACGAAGGTGATGCGGTCATGGCGTTCTGGGGCGCACCCATTCCGCAAAAAAATCACGCACTCCGCACTTGCCTTGCCGCGTTAGATATGCAGAAACGATTGGCAGTGCTCAGGCCCAAATGGACTAAAGAAGGAAAACCGGCGCTCGAAGTGCGCATCGGCATCAATACCGGGATTATGATCGTCGGCAATATGGGGGGCAAGGACCGGTTCGACTATACGGTGATCGGCGACAGCGTAAACCTCGCTTCGAGGCTTGAAGGTGCCAATAAGCAGTACAAATCGAATATTATGATCAGCGAGTTTACCTATACACAAGTGAAGAGCAAAGTGATTGTGCGGGAACTTGATCTGATTCAGGTGAAGGGCAAGACAGAACCGATCAAGGTGTATGAACTGCTTGGCACAGCCGAGATGCAATTGACCGACAACCAAAAGCAGTCGCTGGAGTTGTATCACGAGGGATTGAATCTCTATCGCAGCCGTAAATGGGAAGAAGCGATTGCCTACCTGCAGCAGGCGTATACTCTGGACGAAACTTGTTTTGTTGCGCAGATTTACACCGAACGGGCAAATTTGTACCAGATTACACCGCCGCCGGAAAATTGGAACGGGGTCTTTATTATGACTTCGAAGTGAGGAGAGAGTAGGTGAGTCGCGGAGTCTATGAGCAGTTGAGCAGATGAGTGAATGAAAAAAGCCCGGTGCCGTGATAAACGGAATCGGGCTTTGTGTTTTAATTGATTATCTTTCGAAGCCAGCTCAAAAACCTTTTCGTAGGATGATAACGATACAAACGAGGTGTATAAAGCAAAGGAAGTTGTCGAGATGATAATCATAGCGAACAATCAGACGTCTGAAGTTTTGCAGCCAAGCAAACAGGCGCTCGATCTTCCATCGTCTGGTATAACGGCGCAATGGTCGACCTCGACCATCTTCGCGCAATTTGTGTTTTGGTATAAGGGGCTCTAAGCGTACCTATTGTTCGTCAGATAATTCTTCTCGTCGGGCCATAGTGTGAAAAATATACATGACACTTTGGTAAAGTACAAGTCATTTTTACATTTTTGCGATAGGTTCTATTAACTGATCTTAAAAAAATCACTTGGCGTCCTTTGCGCATTTCGCGGTTTGAATTTAACCGCAAAGCGCGCCAAGAGTCGCAAAAAAAAAATCTCAAAATGCCTTTTAATATCGCGGTGTCGGAACCGTTGACGGCGGCACTGGTTTGCCGTCGACCGTGTTTGGTTCCATGATCTCGCTGCGCGTGCCGTCGGGATCGAATAGATTACATTGCCGTTTATGATTAATGCCGGTCCGGACTTCAATCGTGCGCGTATATTTTTTTCGTTCCGGACGGGCTTCCAATGAAGCGGCAGCTTTGGAAACATCCTCTACTTCGAGGCTGAAATGATTCATCGTACCTAAGCGTTCCATCGTCGGCGGATCTTTATAGAGCATGAACTCAACATAGTCGGTTCCATCCGGCACTCTCAAATTCACCCATGAAAGCATCGAGCTGTCGCGACTGCCGCGCCACGTTTCCTCAAAGCCAAGAATATCATGGTAGAACCTCAGAGACCGGTTCAGGGAATCGACAGCAAAACCGATATGTTTAATATGTGTGGAAATTCGCGAATCGGACATATGCTTTCCGGAGTCCTGTATGGTCCATCCGGTCGGTTCATACTGAACGATCTCGACAACGCGGCCATCAGGATCCTTAACGCTGAAATTATAATTCCCAATACGCCCTTTACCAACCTTTTCCGGCACTTTGACCCCGCGTGAAGCAAGGTATGCACGCATTCCTTCTGAGTTATCTGTTATAAGGGCAACTTGATATAACCGGTCGGTGCCGGCTTCTTTTTCAGGGAAGAGTTCGACGCATTGCAGGTCGTTGACCTTGATAAAGATGGTCGACGGTTCGCCTGTCGGTTTGTTTAAACGGTACTGCTCCTGAAATCCTAGGAAATCGCGGTAGAACGCAAGCGATGAATCGACGTTATGGACATACACTGCTACATGTGATATACCGGTAATGCGCGGCCGCTTCACATCTTGTGCTGTTATCAGGAATGTACATAACAGGAGAAGGATTGCGATGGAAGAAAGTCTTTGTGTCATTGGAACCTGCCTTTTATTGAGGTGATTATCGTATTGTGGTGTCAGGACTTTCGAGACTGTGTAAAAAGTAACGTTTGTTCTTTGAAAAAATATTGCATGATACAGTTGTTTGTTAGATGACTCAAAAACAGAGTGCCTCGGCTAGGGAGCAGTGGAAATGAAGGAA
>Ga0268276_1001149_pt1 | contig 27404 bp, 28 predicted proteins | sample saktaG_4_FD_190145 | JGI IMG/M metagenome (GOLD analysis project Ga0268276, IMG submission 190145) | Saline water microbial communities from Sakinaw Lake, British Columbia, Canada - sak_2010_1_5_45m | ecosystem: Environmental > Aquatic > Non-marine Saline and Alkaline > Saline ...
GAAAAGAGACAACTCCTTCGCCGTTGGTGGAAAGCTCTTGTTTTTCGTAGCTGTTGGATTCGGCAACGACCCGAATTCCTTCAACAGAAGACTCTTGCCAAGAAAAGACCGAGATCTGAAAGGCTTGATCCTCTCTCCCAATAGAGACTTCTATCGGGTTCTTGGTTTCAATTCTGTAATTCGGCACTTCACCGAACGAAAACGAATTTGATTCGGTTATTAGCATGGCAATGATAATTGCCAGTGCTGATAACCAAGCCAGCATTGTGGCGGTTACCACTATTTTTTTCTTTGTCATTTTTCTCCTCCTTTTTGGTTTTTGGGGAAATAAGAAAATATAAAAAAATTTTACAATGAACATCTTACCTATCTATAATTATGCAATACTTACTCAAAAAAAGCAAGGGGTTAGATTAACCCCTGTTTAAAGCTTGATTTTAAAGATTTTTTCTTTGTTTTGTGGTAAAAATAAGGGGTGAAGATTGAAATATTATTTGAAAATGAAGATGTGGTTGTGATTAATAAACCAGCGGGTTTAGTAGTGCATTCAGATGGAAAAACTAAAGAAAAGACTGTCTGTGATTGGATTTTGGAAAATTATCCCAAATTAGAAAATGTGGGGGAGCCTTTAGTTCTACAAGACCCTAATCTTGCAGACGGGCGAGGCGAAATTGAAATTAAGCGACCAGGGATTGTTCATCGTTTGGACAAAGAAACAAGTGGTGTTTTAATAATTGCAAAAACGCAAGAAGTTTTTTTGCACTTAAAACAACAATTTAAAGATAAAAAAATTGAAAAAAAATATAGAACTTTCGTTTGGGGTGAAATGAGAGACGACGAGGGTGTTATTGACCGGCCAATTGGCAGAAGTGGAAAAGATTTTCGACAGTGGTCGGCTCAAAGAGGAGCTAGAGGAAAAATGAGAGAGGCGGTAACTGAATATAAAGTTTTAAAAAAAAATAAGGATTTTTCTTTTTTGGAGGTTAATTTAAAAACAGGTAGGACTCACCAGATTAGGGTGCATATGAAAGCTATCAATTATCCAGTGGTGGGGGATAAATTATATGCTCCGAAAAGAGAATACGCTTTGGGTTTTGAAAGGTTAGCCCTTCACGCTTTTTCCATTGAATTTTCTCTATTGAATAGGGAAAGAAAGAGAATAAAGGTGCATTTACCTAGTGATTTTAAAAGAGCTTTGAAATTGATGAAATAGTTGTAAAAAGTAAAAATACGAGAAAGGTCCTTTTTGGTAGGGAGATAAACATTTAAACCCTCTAAAAAGGACTTTTTTCGTATTTTTACAGAAATATTGATGGATGAATTTTTGATTAAGATTGCGAAACAAGGTGATCTATGATAAAGTTGGGCAGTAAATTAAATAATAAATAAGAATTTACGATTTGTGGGTTATGTAAAGTAACCCCAGTGAAATGTCATTTAAATTTTAAAAATTTAAATAATTCAAATTTCGCAGAAATTTGAATTTCACGGGGTAATATTTTTTTAAACTCGCTTTGCTCGTAAAGAAAAATATTATGAAATTGGAAAGTATACAAATTTCGCCAGTCAATATTGAAGAAAGAAAAAAACTTGGAATTAGAGCTGGAGATACTGTGCGTGTTTGGGTGAAAATTCAAGAGAAAGATAAAACAAGACTACAAGCCTTTGAAGGATTGGTTTTATCAAGGAAACATGGCGATGAACCAGGTGGAACTTTTACTGTGCGAAAAGTGGCTAGTGGGGTAGGGGTGGAAAGAGTTTTCCCGTTATTTTCACCAGCGATTGATAAAATTGAAATTATCAAGAGATCTAGAGTGAGAAGGTCTAAGCTTTATTTCATTCGTGAAAAAGCTACGAGAGAAATTCGTCGTCAAATGAGAAAAATGAATATTTTAAATCTTTCTACTGAAAGTGGTATGGCTACTGAAGCCGATAGAATTAAACAAGCAGAAGAAGACAAACTAAAGGAAGAAGAAAATCAAAAAATTCAAGAAAACGAACAGTCAAAAGAAACTGAAGAAGCTGTTGTTGAAAATTCTGAAGAGAAATCAGCAGAGACAGAAGATAAGAAAGAAAATTAAAATAAAAAACGAAGAGCCGATTAAAACAATTTTAAAAATTGTTTTAATCGGCTCTTTTAATTTACTGATTTTTCATCTATACTATTTTTATATTTATGTCCAGATGGTGGAATTGGTATACACACACGGTTGAGGGCCGTGGCTCGTAGAGCATATGGGTTCGAGTCCCATTCTGGGCACACAAACGAAGTGTGTGAACAGGAAGCAAGCGATAGCTTGCATTGGGGCAAGAAGGCCGGAGCGATATGCGAGTTTGCCTGACTGGAAGGAAGGCAAGGCGAGCATTGCGAGGCGGGCCTGCGAAAAATTTCCGTTAGGAAATTTATTTGTAGGCAAGTCCCATTCTGGGCACTTGTTGAAAATATAATATGGTGCCTATAGTGTAATGGTTAGCACTAGAGTTTGTGGAACTCTCAGTTCCGGTTCAAATCCGGGTAGGCACCCATTTTTTGGAATTGTGTTTTTAATTATTAGTTGTTCTCTTTTTATTTTGATATAATAAAAACATATGAAAAATAGATTGTTAGGTTTAATTCTTTTAATTTCTCTTGTCGTTGTTTATATTTTGCAACCTTATTATGGAAATATTTCAGATGGCGTTTACAATATAGCTAAATATGCAATAGCAATTTGTGGGGCTTGGGTGGGTCTTAAATTGCTGATTCACCCTATTAAATGATTTTATTTTGAAAAAATAAAATCAAGATTTGGCGTAAGGGTGATATAAAATATTTTAGAATTTATAAACATTATGAATTAACTAACCTTTGTTAAATTACAAAGCCAAATCTTATTTAACGAGGTAAAAAATTAATTTAAAGTATATGGAACAAGAAAATACAAATAACTTTTGTAGTTTATGCCAGAGAGGAGCTACTGTAAAATTATTGTCTCTTTTTTTGGCTATTTTATCAATTTTCTTTTTGGTAAAAATTTATGGTTCGTTAAAAGAAAATAGTTTTATTGGTCAAGATATTTATCCTCAAACTACTATCAACGTGACAGGAGAGGGTGAAGTGTCAGCGATGCCTGATATTGCTACTTTTAGTTTTTCTATTTCCAAAGAAAAACTTATTGTTAAAGAGGCTCAACAAGATGTGGATAACATAATGGCTGGAGTTTTAAGTTTTTTGGAAGAAGCTGGGGTTGAAGAAAAAAATATCAAAACAACCAGTTATAACATTTATCCTCGTTATGAATGGAGAAGTACAGGGGTTGCTTGTTATGGCTCGTATTGTCCAACTCCTGACCAAGAAAGAGAATTGGTTGGTTATGAAGTTAGTCAGAATATTAGTGTTCGTTTAGAAGATATTGATAAAGCGGGGGAGATATTATCAGGGATAGGAGAATTAGGAGTTACTAATGTGAGTGGTTTAAGTTTTGAAATTGATGATGAAGATGGGTTAAGAAGAGAAGCCAGAGAGATGGCTATCCAAGAAGCTAAAGAAAAAGCACGAGAATTAGCCAAAGATTTAGGGGTAAGTTTAGTAAGAATCACTTCTTATTCATCTAATGAAGGAGATGTTTATCCTCAGTATTATGCCAAAGCAGATATGGCTTATGGTTTAGGTGGGGGAGAATCTGTTAATTCGGCTTCAATTCCTGTGGGTGAGAATGAAATTAATGTCATGGTTTATCTGACTTACGAAATAAAATAGATTTAGCAGGTCTGTTTAGTTAACCTTTAGAGGTGACACTTAATTGATAACTATTAAACTTTTCAAGCGGTGTTATTCCATGTAGGTATCTTCCTAAATGGATTCTCTCACAATTATACCATGTTAAATATTCAAACAAAGTTAACCAAGGACGACGAGGATTAAGATAATATTCTTGATCAATTACTCCGTGAGCTCTTTCTACGGCTCCGTCCCAAATCGGTGAAGATTTTGGAATAAAATAATGAGCAATCCCTCTTTGACCTAAATATTGATGAAAGTCTCCTCGGTTCTCACTGCCATTGTCAGTCTGTATTCCAATCATTTTAAAGGGGAAATAGTTGTCTGCTTTAGTAAAAGCTCTAACTGAACAAGGTCTTGACTTTTGGTTAACAAAAAGCTAACATTGTTATAGATAAAAAAGCCCTAGCGGGCTTTTTTAATTAGAAGAAATCGTGTAATATAAAAATATCGCATCCCGTTAAAGATTTGGTGTAAAGTAAGTTAGTTTTATTTTAAGTGCGAAAAAAATGGGAGTATATTATAAGTTTAATTGATGATTGTTTACTCTAGGGTAAACTATCTCTAACGGGATGAAAAAGTTTATAAACTATTTAAAAGATACCAGAGGCGAATTAAAACATGTGTCTTGGCCGACCAAAAAACAATCAATTTGGTTTACAGTGATAGTTATTGCTGTCTCTTTGATAATTTCTTTTTACTTGGGGTTTTTTGATTTTATCTTTTCACTTGGTTTAGATAACTTAATTTTTAAATAAAAAAATGTCAAAACAGGAAGAAAATGCAAAAAGAAATTGGTATGCGGTTCATACTTATGTTGGTTATGAAAATGCTGTGGTTAGAAATCTAAAACAAAGGATTGATTCTTTTGGTATGGAAGATAAAATTTTTGATGCTATTGTCCCGATGGAAAAAAAGATAAAAATTAAAAATGGTAAAAGAGTTGAAATTGAAGAAAGAATCTATCCAGGTTATGTTTTGGTAGATATGATTGTCACTGATGATTCTTGGTATGTGGTTAGAAATACACCACGAATCACTGGTTTTGTCGGAGCGGGAGTTAACCCTGTACCTGTGGACGAAGAAGAAATGAAGGAATTAAGAAGGCGAATAAGTTCGGATTTGACTAAACACTCAATCGATATACAATTAGGGGATGTTATTGTTGTCATGGACGGACCTTTCAAAGATACGGAAGGAAAAGTTAGTGAAGTCGATGAAGAACGAGGAAAAATCAAAGTAATGGTATCCATGTTTGGTCGTGAGACACCGGTAGAACTTGACCCATTACAAGTTAAAAAAGTGTAAAAGAGTAAAATGACCGAGTTATTTAGATGCTTCTAGATACGTAAGTATTTATCTAAATAATAAAATTAATAAATAAGAATAGAAAGTCCATAAAGCCCATAAAGTCCATAAAGTAAAAATTTGCGACTAAAACATCTTTGATGTTTGTCCGACCGAAACAAAGTTTTGATTTAGGAAGCAAATTTTTTAAAAAAGACTTTTGACTTTCGACATTATAGACTTTCGACTATGATATTATGGCAAAAGAAGTAATCAAGAAAATTAAATTACAAATTGAAGCAGGTAAGGCCAGTGCGGCGCCACCTTTAGGGCCAGCTCTTGGTCAAGCTGGGGTTAATATTGGTGAATTTGTAAATCAATTTAATGAGAAAACCAAAGAAGCTATGGGTAACATTGTTCCTGTTGTAATTTCTGTTTATGAGGATAGAAGTTTTAGTTTTGTTACCAAAACACCACCAGCTTCTAGTTTAATTTTAAAAGCAATTGGTCAAAAAAAGGGTTCGGGAAAAAATCTTGTTAAAAAAGTAGGGACAATTACGAGGGTTCAAATTAAAAATGTTGCTGAGACAAAGATGGAAGACTTAAACGCAAACGATGTAGAGCAAGCTATGAAAATTATTGAAGGCACAGCTCATTCCATGGGAGTAGAGGTGAAATAAAAGCACTTCGTCTTATATAAACTCCTCGGCTCGAAAATATAAAAATAAAATTTTTATATTTCTCTCGCTCTACGTCGTTTATAATTTCAAATTCGGCACACTTCTTCGCCAACTTCAGAAAAAATTTTTTCACCGTATGCTCATACGGCTTAAAAAATTTTTCTTTGTTTCCTTGAACTGCACTCAAATTTGAAATTATTTTGAAACAAAATAGAAAATAAAAATGAACGGCTCAGCTTCGCTGAGCCGTTCATTTTTAGTATTGGGTATAGATTGAATGAAGAGTTGGCTTGAAGTTTGACCTGATTTCAGGTATATCTAAGACAGATTGTCTTTTGAAAAAAATAAATAAACGATAACCAAAAAAACTTAGCAATTGGATTGCTAAGTGGTGAAAGGAGGGGAAAATGCCTTACTACCAATTAGAATGGCAGACCTTGGTGGATTTGGAAGGTGTAAAGGTTACTCTTAATTATGCTAAAGGGATTACCATCAACAAAAACGAGGAAAACCCTGACGAAGTGGCTCAACAGAAGGCCCAGGAAATATTTGACGGTCTTTCGGAGTTTTCGGCAACTTTGAAAAAGATAGTCTATCTTTTTCAAAAAAAAGATTTTTAACGTAAGGAGGAGTAATAATGTTTATTACCTTTGAAGGCGGTGAAGGTTCTGGTAAAACCACTCAGATTAAGAGGGTGGTTCATTATTTAAATACCAAAGGTTTGAGGTGTTATGTAACACGAGAACCTGGTGGTACAGAAATTGGTAGCCAGATTCGGAAAATTCTTAAATCATCCAAAAACAAGGGACTTGTCCCTGAAACAGAAATGCTTCTTTTCATAGCGGATAGGGTTCAACATGTTAAAGAGTTAATTGAACCTGTTTTGCAAAATGGGGGAATTGTCTTGTGTGATAGATATATGGATTCCACGTACGCCTACCAAGTGGTGGCAAGAAATATTAGTTTGAAGTTGGTGAAGCATTTGCACCAAATCTTCAAAATCCCTAAGCCAGATGTAACCTTCTTAATGGATGTCCCCCCGTCTTTAGGGCTCTCTCGAGCGCAAAGGCGTTTGGAAGAAACAAAAAGCGATGTGGGGCAAAATCGGTTTGAGGAAGAAGATCTTTCTTTTCATCAAGCTCTAAGGCAAGGGTATTTGTCTCTTGTCAATGAGGAGCCAGAAAGATTTTTTATCATTGATGCAAAGTTTCCAGAGGAAAGAGTTTGGCAACGAGTAGAAATGATTTTGAATACTTTATTTTAATCATTTAAAATGAAAGGAGTTTCAGTTGAGTTAGGGTATGTCTATGGGGGTGATGGTTATTCTCGTTCGTATGTGGAGTATGTGATGACAGCGCGAAAGGAACCGGGGGAGTCCTATACTTATGGTGAAAGATTGACCCGGTACCTTATTTCTGGAGACAAACTTTCTTGGCGTCTTCAGGGTGCTAATGAAATCGTTGACCTTCGTGAAGTGGATGGAAAAATCCTCTTTGAGGAAGACGGTTTATTGTACCTTAACCAAATTGAATGGGTGATTGACACCTATAAGGAATTTGGGCATCGGAATAACCAAATGGTCCTTCAGGTGGCCCATCCAACTGATTGTATATTACTTGATCCACCCTGCTTGCGACATATTGACACTCGCATTCAAGACGAAGCATTACATTTTTTTGTGTATTTTCGTTCTTGGGACTTGTGGGGTGGTCTGCCTGCTAACTTGGCTGGGGTTCAAACTCTCAAAGAATATATGGCTAATGAGATCGGTGTAGATGACGGCGAGATGGTTGTCGAGAGTAAAGGATTGCATCTCTACGGCTATGCTGAAAATTTGGCCAAAATGAGGTGTTTAAAAATTTAAACATTCTTCCTTCGAAAACTCAAAAATTGCGCTTGCGCGATTTTTGGGTTTTTCTTTTTGTTTATTAGAAACAAAAATAATTTTATGTTAATATTTCACTTATGACTGAGGAAAATAGAGAGAAGACAGACCTTAATCCAAAATCAGAAATAGCTCTTAATGAAGAGCGGGTTTTAGAATTTTGGAATAAAGCTGATACTTTCAAAAAATCGGAAGAAAAAGAAGCTCCTCAGGGTGAGTTTGTTTTTTATGATGGTCCACCTTTTGCCACCGGCTTGCCACATTATGGGCATATTTTGGCTGGGACTATCAAGGACGCAATTCCTCGTTATCAGACGATGCAAGGGAAGAGGGTTAAAAGAATGTGGGGGTGGGATTGTCATGGCTTACCTTTAGAAAATATCATTGAGGAAGAATTAGGCTTAGGGAATAAAAAAGATATTGAAGACTATGGGATTGAAAAATTCAACGAGGCAGCTAATTCTCGGGTGCTTTGTTATGCTGATGATTGGGGGAAAATAATTCCCAGAATGGGTCGCTGGGTAGATATGACTTTACCTTACCGGACAATGGATACTTCTTATACAGAATCAGTGTGGTGGTCTTTTAAGGAAATTTTTAACAAAGGTTTGATTGAAAAAAATTTTAAGTCAATGCATTATTGCCCTCGTTGTGGGACCACTCTTTCTAATTTTGAAGTTAATCAAGGATATAAAGATATCAAGGATATTTCGGTGACAGTTAAGTTTGAATTAGTAGACCAGTACGCCCAAGGCGAACAGGCAAGAACTTACGTTCTTGCCTGGACAACTACACCGTGGACGCTTCCGGGGAATATGGGGCTGGCCATAAACAGTGAAGCCGTGTATTGCAAATTGCAAATTACAAAATCCAAATTACAAACAAGTTCAAATGATCAAAATTCAAAGATCAAAACAGGCGAATTTTATATTCTTGCTAAAGATAGATTGGAGGCGGTTTTGAAAGATTTTGAATATGAAACTTTAGAAGAATTTAAAGGTTCAGAATTAGTTGGTAAAAAATATAAACCTGTTTTTAATACATATTTAAATGAAGAATTTGAAGATAACCCTAATCTTTCAGACGGGCAAAGAGAAAATGCTTGGAAAATTTGGGGAGCTGATTTTGTTACAATGGAAGACGGAACAGGTATTGTCCATATTGCTCCAGCTTTTGGTGAAGACGATTTGAATTTAGCTCAAAAAAACAATATTCCCATTGTTCACCATGTAGATTTAGGAGGAAAATTTAAGTCAGAAGTTAAAGAATTTGCGGGAATGTTGGTTAAGCCGAAAGAAGACCCTAATCTAAAAGACGGGCAAGTTCACCAAGTGGCAGATGTTGAAGTTATCAAATATTTAGCTGGTAAAAATCTTTTATTCGCCAAAGAAAAAATAGAACATTCTTATCCTCATTGTTGGAGGTGTAGCACCCCTCTATTAAACTATGCGACTTCTTCTTGGTTTTTGATGACTACTAAAATAAAAGATGAAATCATCGCTGAAAATCAAAAAATCAAGTGGGTTCCAGAAAATATGAGAGAGGGAAGATTTGGAAAGTGGTTGGAAGGGATGAGGGACTGGGCAATTTCTCGTTCGCGTTATTGGGGAGCTCCTTTGCCGGTGTGGGAATGTGAAGAATGTGGAGAGATAAAGGTGATTGGTTCTCTTGAAGAAGTCAGGCGAGAGATTAAAGAAAATGGAAATAATAATCAATATATAGCCATTCGTCATGGGGAAGCCGATAATAACCTCCAAAATATTTTAAGTTCCCAATCTGATAATTCTCATCATTTAACAGAAAAAGGGAAAGAACAGATAAAAAAGTCAGCTCAATCTCTGAAGAAGGAAAAGGTTGATATTATCTTTTCTTCACCCTTTGCAAGGACCAAAGAGTCAGCTGAGGTTTTGTCTCAAGAATTAGGAGGAGTTGAAATAATTTATGATGAGCGCTTAGGAGAGTTAAATTTTGGTGAATGGGAGGGGGAAGATATCTCCAAATATACTCAGTTGAGTTTAGAAGAAAGGTTTACCCAAGCCCCCCGAGGGGGAGAAAGTTTATTGGATGTCAAAAATCGTTTAATGGAATTTTTCTATGAAGTTGATAAACAGTATTCAGATAAAACAATTTTGATTGTTTCTCACGAGACCCTATGTCTCTTTATGACTAAAGGTTTGAATGGATTAAAAGAAAAGGATTTAATCAGTCAGTTTTTGGCAGAACTATTTAATTTTGGAAACGCTGAATTCCAAGTATCAAATTTTGAACCACTACCTCACAATAGTAAATATGAACTGGACTTACATCGTCCTTATATAGATGAAATTAAGTTTAAGTGTGGCTGTGGCAGTCAAATGAAGAGAGTGAAAGATGTATTTGATTGTTGGTATGAATCGGGTTCTATGTCCTATGCTTCTAAACATTACCCTTTTGAAAATTTGGATATTTTTGATCCCAAACAAGAAATTGGTTATCCAGCTGATTTTATTGCGGAAGGGTTGGATCAAACCCGAGGTTGGTTTTATTCAATGTTGGTTTTGTCGGTAGCTTTATTTGGGAAAAGAGCTTACGAAAATGTGATTGTTAATGGTTTAGTGATGGCAGAAGACGGACAGAAGATGTCTAAATCTAAGAAAAATTATCCTGATCCAATGTTAGTAACTAATAAGTATGGGGCAGATGCTTTGCGTTATTATCTTTTGTCATCGCCCTTGATGAAAGCGGAGGATTTGAATTTTTCAGAAAAAGGGGTAGATGAAGTTTTAAAGAAAAATATTTTACGCTTTAAGAATGTTTTATCTTTTTACGAATTATACACAGACAATCAATCGGCGGAGGTTGGGCCTCCGTCAGTTGATCTTTTGAAAGAAGTAGAAATGCCTGTTTTAGATAGATGGATTTTAGCTCGCCTAAATGAACTTTCTGGGGAAGTATCTAAAAATATGGAAAACTATGAAATAGACAAAGCTACCCGGCCAATTGCCGATTTTGTTGATGATTTATCTACTTGGTATTTAAGGCGGTCACGAGATAGATTTAAAGGTGGAAATCAACAAGAGAAAGATTTTGCTATTGCAACCACCAAATATATTTTAGAAAATCTAGCGAAGATCTATGCTCCTTTTATGCCGTTTGTGGCTGAAGAAGTTTGGCAAAAAATAACAGAAAATAATTTTGGAAATGAAAACAGAAGTGTTCACTTAGAAAGTTTCCCTACAGAAAGACAGGTTGATGGGGAACTGTTAAAAGAAATGAAAGAGGTGAGAGATTTAGTTTCTTTAGGACTAGAAGCTCGTTCAACAGCAGGAGTTAAAGTTCGTCAACCCTTGAACAGATTAATGGTTAAAAGCAATCTTCTTGAAGGAAAGGACGAGTTTTTATCTTTGGTCAAAGATGAATTAAATGTTAAAACCATTGAGTTTGATTCAGCTATGTTAAGTGAGGTCGGTTTAGATTTGACTATTACTCCAGGATTAAAAGAAGAGGGGGATCTTAGAGAGTTATTAAGAAATTTTCAGGGACTGAGGAAAGAAGCAGGGCTTGATCCTAGCGATATGATTCAGTTAATAATTGAGACGAATGAAGTTGGACAGAAATTTATTCAAAAATTTATTGTTGAAATAAAAAAAGTTGCAGGAATAGAAAATATTGAATTTGCTCCTGTTCAACCAGCTGTTGCAATACCGATCGGAGATTTTATTTTTAAAGTTAAAATAAACAGAATTTAATGAAAATGGAAAAATTAATTTTTTTAGATACAGAAACTACTGGTAACGATTTAAAAACGGACCGTCTTTGCCAAGTAGCTTATAAGATTGACGGAAAAATGAAAGTTAAAAATTTTAAACCGACTATTCCTATCTCAGTTAAAGCAATGAGCGTCACCAACATCACTAACAAGATGGTGGAAAACGAGGAACTTTTTCAAAACAGTTCTTTTGCTCAGGAACTGCAAGAGTTGTTGAAAGGAAATATTTTCGTGGCTCATAACGCTCAATTTGATGTTGCTATGTTAAAAAATGAAGGGTTAGAAGTTTCTGATTATATTTGTACTTTAAAGCTATCACGCTATTTAGATGAAAAAGCTGAGATTCCAGAGCATAATTTACAGTTTTTGAGGTATTACTACGGTATTGATCTAGAGGTTGTTTCTCACAGTGCTGATGGTGATGTTTTGATTTTGGAAGCTATTTTTCATCATCTATTTAATCTGGCAAAAGAAAAAGCTAAGACAAAAGATGAGGGAGAGCTTTTAAAAAGAATGATAGAAATTTCTAAACAACCTTCTCTTATCAGGATGTTTAGTTTTGGAAAACATACTGGTAAATTAGTGGAGAAAGTTGCTTTAGAAGATAGAGAATATTTAGAATGGTTTTTAAAGACCAAAGAAGAAGAAGGGGTTGATGAGGATTGGATTTATACTTTGAAATTTTTTTTAAAGATTTAGATAAAGATTTAGGCACCTGGTGCCTAAACTGGGATGAGTTATTTATTGTATTTATGTATCAAATTTACCAAACAGAAGGATTGATTTTAAAAAGCACTGATTTTGGAGAGGCCGATAAATATCTTTTTATTTTCACTGAGGATTTTGGTTTAATTAAAATTGTAGCTCAGAGTTTAAGAAATATAACTTCAAAATTGAGGTATGGATTACAAGAGTTTTCTTTTGCTCAGCTTTTTATTGTTCGCGGGAGAAATGTTTGGCGAATGACCAATACTCTCTGTAGCGATAATCTCTACTTTTCCTTATCTAACAGCAAAGATAAATTAGTTATAATTAGTCGTGTATTAAATTTGCTAATGCAACTCCTTTCGGGAGAAGAAAAAAATAAAAAATTATACAACGTTGTAAAAGAAGCTTTTCTTTTTTTAAAAAAAAATAGTCTAATAGAAATAGACCTTCAAAGTTTTGAGAATATAGTTGTTTTGAGAATTTTATATTGTTTGGGATATTTTGATAAAAATAAAAAAATAAATAAGGAGGTTCCCTATTCATTTTTTTTGAACTTAACCGAGTGGAATGGTATCTTGTTAAATAAAATGAGAGAAAGAGAAATAAAACATCAAGTTATTTTTGATATTAATAAATCTTTGAAATCTTCCCAACTTTGTTAGTTTTACCTAAGTTTTACTTAATGATATACTATAGAAAATGAACGATTTAAATCGGAAAAAAGAAACATCAGGAATTGATAGTTTGAGGAGAAATCTTTATGAGAAAGACAAGGGTTCTAAGCAAGAAGACCAGATTAAATTTGTGCAACAGCGACATAATCTTCCTGAAGATTGGCAAGAGGAAACATCTAATAAAGAAGAACAGGATCAATTTATGAAGAAACAGGCAAGAAGACAAAAACAAAAAAAATCAGCTCTTTTTAAGGGTTTGTTGGTCTTATCAGTTTTGTTTTTTCTGATTTCTTTTGGGGTGGCCTTTTTCGTTTTTTATGGAGGGGTGAACATTGTTTCTACTGAGAATGTTGATTTATCAATAGCAGGACCGACAATGATTGGAGGGGGAGAAGTTTTATCTTTTCAGGTGACTGTTCAAAATAATAACTCGGTTGATTTAGAATTGGCTGATTTAATTGTTGATTTTCCTAAAGGGTCATTGTCAGCTGATGGAGATTTTAAAGAACTTATCCAAACAAGGAAACCGTTAGGTTTAGTTCCTGCGGGAGGAAGCGTAACAGAAATTTTTAAGGGAATCTTATTTGGGGGAGAAGGTGATTTAAAAGATTTAATTGTTACAATAGAATATCGAGCCAAAGATTCCAATGCAATTTTTTTCAAAGACAGGCAGTATGATTTGGTTATAGATTCATCCCCGATTGGTTTTGTTATTGATATACCCGCCAATGTTATGACAGGACAAGAATTTGGGTTTTCTGTAAAAGTCATTTCTAATTCTACCGAAGTATTAAAAAATGTGCTTTTTGTGGCGGATTACCCTTTTGGTTTTGAATTTAAGAGTTCTAATTTAGAACCAATTTATAAAAAAAATGTTTGGAAATTAGGTGATATTAACCCAAATTCAGAAAGAACTTTTGAGATAAGGGGGATCCTGACAGGACAAGATGGTGAAGAGAGAGTTTTCAATTTTTCTGGGGGAATTCAAGATAAAGATGATACAAATACAATAAAAGCAACCTTGGCCTCTTCCGCAAAACCGATTTTTCTTAAAAAAACGTTATTTGGTTTAGACCTAGTTATTGATGGAAATTATAGCCAAGAATACGTGTTTCCTTCAGGAGAAACAATTAGAGGAGATATTCTTTGGTCTAATAGTTTATTAACTCAATTATCTGATGTTCAAATAGTGGCAGAATTAAATGGAGTTGTTTTGGATAGGTCTTCCGTTCTTTCTCCTTATGGCTATTATAAATCTTCGGATAATACAATTACTTGGGACAAAAAAAATAATTCTCAATTGGAGCTATTAAATCCTTCTACCAATGGTAGTTTAAATTTTAGTTTCTCTCCTTATTCTCTAGCTTCAATTTCAAATCTTGGCATAAAAAACCCAGAAATTGAAATTAAAATAACGGCAACAGGCAATAAGTCATCAGGAAATTCTCTAGAAAGTATTGTCACAACAATTTCTAAGAAAATCAAAATTGAAACAGATTTATTATTGACGGCTAGGGCTCTATACTCAGTTGGTGGCTTCCAAAATAGTGGACCTTTTCCACCACAGGTGGATAAAGAAACTACTTTTACTATTGTTTGGACGGCAACAAACACATCAAACGATGTTCAAAATGCGAAAGTAAAAGCCTCGCTTCCTTCTTATGTTCGTTGGTTAGGAGTTAGTAGTCCATACTCGGAAGATATTTCGTTTAGTCAGGTGGGGGGTGAAATTGTTTGGGAAATTGGGCAAATTGAGGCAGGTGAAGGTATTTCTTCCTCAGCTAGAGAGATTAGTTTCCAAGTGGCTCTTTTACCAAGTCTAAGTCAAATTGGTTCAGAACCAATTTTATTAAAAAATATTTCAATTGAAGGTGAAGATATTTTTACTAGAACGGTAGTTAATTATACAATAAAAGATTTAAGCACTCGTATTAGCACAGATCCTTTATTCACAACAGGGGCGGGAAAGGTGATTAAGTAATTTAATTATCGTAATTTAATTTTAATAATTATGACAGGAAAAAATAAAGTTTTAAAAACAGATAAGGTTTTTCTAGATAAAATGGAAAAAATAGTTTCTTTATGTAAAAGAAGAGGGTTCGTTTTTCCTTCTTCTGAAATTTATGGTGGTTTTGCCGGAATCCATGATTTTGGCCCCATGGGAGTTGAATTAGAAAATAATATAAAAAATCATTGGTGGAGGTGGATGGTTCAGAAAAGAAGAGATATTGTTGGACTTGATTCTAGTATTTTTATGAATCCTAAAATTTGGGAGGCCTCAGGACATACTAAAGGTTTCTCTGACCCCATGGCTGAGTGTCAAGAATGCCACACAAGAATTCGTGTAGACAAAGTTTTGGGTGAAATTGGTGTGGTGGCTGATGAAAAAATGTCAGGAAAAGAAATCAATAAACTTTTTGATAAAAATAGAGATAAAATTAAATGTCCCAAATGTCAGCAACAAAATTTTTCAGTGGTAAGAAAATTTAATCTTCTTGTTCAATCTAATTTAGGTGATTTTACAGAGAATAATAACAATCCAACCTATTTGAGAGGAGAGACTTGCCAAGGTATTTATGTTAATTTTAAAAATGTTGTTGATTCAACCCATTTAAAATTACCTTTTGGGATTGCTCAAATAGGCAAAGCTTTTCGTAACGAAATTTCACCACGGCAGTTTTTATTTAGAGAAAGAGAATTTGAACAGATGGAAATGCAATATTTTTTGGGACCAGAGAAAGAGATGGAAGAATACGAAAAATTAAAAGAGTATCGTTGGAAAGCTGTTTTGGACTTGGGTCTTAAGGTGGAAAATTTAAGATGGAAACAACACGAAAATTTAGTTTTTTATGCAAAAGATGCTTGGGATATAGAATATAATTTTCCGTGGGGATTTGATGAATTAGAAGGGGTTCATGCTCGAGGTAACTATGATTTAACTCAACATTCCCAAGGGTGTGGTAAACAACAAGATTATTACGATCAAAACAACGACCAAAGATTTATCCCGCATATTATAGAATCATCAGGAGGTGTCGGGCGGTATGTTTTTGCGGTAATCAATGATGCTTATACAGAGGAAGAAGTCAACGGTGAAGTGAGAGTGGTGCTTAAACTAAACAAAAAAATTGTTCCAGTGCAAATAGCAATTTTGCCACTTTCAAAAAAAGATGAACTTACTCAACCTGCTTTGAAAATTTTTGAGAATCTCAATGATAAGTTTACCTGTCAATATGATGAGACTCAATCTATTGGGAAAAGATATCGTCGCCAAGATGAAATTGGGACGCCTTATTGTGTTACTTTTGACTTTGATTCTTTAAATGATGGGGCTGTCACTGTGCGAGATAGAGATACGATGGAACAAGAACGGATTAAAATAGACGAATTAGAGAATTATTTGAGTAAAAAATTAAAATAAGTTAAAAATAAAATATGGAATTTAAAAAGAAAGTTTTAAAAAATGGTTTGAGGATTATTACTGTGCCAATGTTGGATAATAAGACCGTTACTGTCTTAGTGTTGGTGGAAGCTGGTTCTAAATATGAGAAAAAGGGTAATAATGGAGTGTCTCATTTTTTAGAGCATATGTGTTTCAAGGGAACAACTCAAAGGCCACAGTCAGGCGATATTTCTCTGGAGCTTGATACTTTAGGGGCGGAATCAAATGCTTTTACTTCCTATGAATTTACTGGTTATTATGCCAAGGCCTATTCTAAAAATGCTTTTAAATTGATAGATATCATTTCTGATATGTATTTGAATCCAATTTTTGACAAAGATGAAATAGAAAGAGAAAAAGGGGTTATTGTAGAAGAAATGAATCTGAAAAAAGATTTACCTATGAGAAAAGTGGCTGATTTATTTATGAAACTTCTCTATGGAGATACTCCTGTGGGGAGAACTATTTTAGGGGATAAAAATTTTATTAAAAAAATAAATCAAAATGATTTTGTTAATTACAGAAAAAAACATTATGTGGCTTCTGCTACTACAGTAGTGGTGACTGGGAATATAGATGAGAAAGAGGTTACGAAAGAAATTGAAACTAAATTTAAAAATATCAGTAGTAGCCAAAAAGAAGGCAAGAAAAAAGTTGAAGAAAAACAAGACAAACCCCAGATAAAAATTGAGTATAAAAAAACAGACCAGAGTCATTTAATTTTAGGGGTAAGGACTTTTGATTTTTTCAAAAAGGATAGTTTAGCCACTTCTATTTTAGCTGGTGTTTTGGGGGCAGGGATGAGTTCTCGGTTATTCAAGAAATTAAGAGATGAAATGGGGGTCTGCTATTATGTTAGAGCTGAAAATGATTCTTATTCGGACCATGGGTATTTGGGAATTTTTGTTGGGGTAGACAATAAGAGAGTAGAAGAAGTTGTTAAGGTTGTTTTAGGAGAATTAAAAAAATTAAAAGAGGAACTGGTTTTGGAGAAAGAATTAAAAAAGGTAAAGGAAAAACTCATAAGTAGTTTAATTCTAGGGTTGGAATCCTCTGATGCTTACGCAGAATATTATGGTATTCAAGAAGTTTTGAAAAGACCAGTAGAAAATCCAAGAGAAAAAATCAAAAAAATCAAAAAAATTACAAAGGAGGATATCAAAAGAGTAGCCAATAAAATATTGAAGAACGATAAATTAAACTTAGCGGTTATCGGTCCCATCAAAAACGAGGTAAATCTTCAAAGAATTTTACATTTTTAATTTGCTTTTCTTAAAGGATAGATGATATTATTTAAAATATGAAAGATAATTTTTCAATAAGTATCAGTTCAGGCACGATTATTCGCACCATCTTGTTTTTGTTGTTGCTTTTGTTGTTGTATCTCTTTCGTGATTTAGTGCTGGTTATTTTGACGGCGATTGTTATTGCTTCTTCCATAGAACCATTAGCCAAATGGTTTATTCGAAGGAAAATACCAAGGGTTTTATCTGTTATTTTAGTCTACTTATTATCAGCAGGAATTTTTGCTAGTCTTTTTATAACATTTGTTCCTTTAATTTTAGAAGAGGTTTCTAATCTCTCAAAGTCTCTTCCTGAATATATGAGTTCCGTCAATATTTGGCCATCTATCAATAGCAGTGGTTTTTTATCTGAGAAAGTGGTTCAAAGTCTGTCATCAAATTTTTCTTTTGATCAAATAATTGGCGGTCTTAAGTTGGCAACTAATTATACAGCTAATGGTCTTTGGCAGACAGTTAATTCTATTTTTGGAGGACTAGTTAGTTTTATCTTGATTATTGTTTTTTCCTTTTATTTTGCTGTTCAAGAATACGGAATTACTAATTTTTTGAGGGTGGTAACTCCTTTGAAACAAGAGAAATATATTATTGGTCTCTGGCGAAGGTCTCAATTGAAAATTGGTAAATGGATGCAAGGACAAATTTTATTGGCTTTGTTTATTGGGCTCTTGGTTTATTTGGGCTTGATGATTTTGGGCGTTAAATATGCTCTTTTGTTAGCGATTTTAGCAGCTTTAGCAGAATTGATTCCTTTGTTTGGTCCTATCTTAGCAGCTATTCCAGCAATTTTAATTGGTTTTCTTGATGGAGGGATTTCTTTAGGTTTAATGGTATTAGGTCTTTATGTCATTATTCAGCAATTTGAAAATCATTTAATTTATCCATTGGTGGTAAAAAAGGTTGTTGGGGTTCCTCCTTTGTTGGTAATTATTGCTTTGTTGGTGGGAGTTCAGTTAGCTGGATTTTTGGGAATAATTATTGCTGTTCCAGTGGCTGCTGTTTTAATGGAGTTTATTAACGATTTAGGAGAAGATAGAAAAAAGCAGTCATTAGCGACGGGAGAAGAGAAGAAATAATAAAATGGCTAAGCGTAGATTTTATATTACAACCACTCTTCCTTATGTGAATGCTGATTTACATATTGGGCATGCTACAGAAATGATAAGGGCCGATATTTTGGCTCGCTATAAAAAGGCGATGGGTTTTGATGTATTACTGAATACTGGAACTGATGAACATGGACAAAAAATTTTAAATACAGCTCAAGCTCAGGGATTAGGACTCCAAGAGTTTGTAGATAAGGCCTTTCTTAAGTTTGAGAATCAAATCCAACAAATGGGATTGGACAAACAGATTCTTAAGATAGTGAGAACAACTGATAGTGGCCATCAAAAAGCGGCTCAAGAGTTTTGGCAAAGGTGTAAAGCTAAAGGAGACATTTATAAGAAAAATTACAAGGTAAAATATTGTGTAGGTTGTGAATTAGAAAAAACTGATTCAGAATTAGTTAATGGAGAATGTTCTTTGCACCCAGGAAGACCGATTGAAGAAATTAAGGAAGAAAACTATTTTTTTCGTTTTTCTAAGTATCAAGACAAACTGTTAGCTTTATATAAAAACAATCCAGATTTTGTTAAACCAGATTTTCGTCTAAATGAAATTACCAAGTTTGTGGAAAAAGGTTTACAAGATTTTAGTATTTCTCGTCTTAAAGAAAAAATGCCTTGGGGTGTACCAGTGCCAGAAGATAATGACCAGGTGATGTATGTTTGGTTTGATGCACTTGTTAATTATATTTCTACCTTAGGGTGGCCTAGTGATCAAAAGAATTTTGAAGAATGGTGGCCAGTCACGCAGGTTTGTGGAAAGGATAATTTACGTCAACAAACAGCGATGTGGCAGGCGATGTTGATGTCGGCTAATTTGGAACCTTCTCAACAGATTTACGTGTTTGGTTTTATCAATTCGGGTGGGCAGAAGATGAGTAAAAGCATTGGAAATGTTATTAACCCCTTGGATATTATTGCTGAATATGGAACAGATGCTTTGCGTTATTATGTAGCTAGACATATTAATATGTATGAGGACTCTGACTTAACTATGGAAAAATTTAAAGAAGTTTACAATGCTAATCTAGCGAATGGTTTGGGAAATTTGGTTAGTCGAGTGATGAAAATGGTAGAAAATTATCAAGTTAACTTCTCAACGCCGAGCGTTAAAGGGGAGGATAACCTAGATTTTACTAATTTGATGGATGAGTTTAGGTTGGGTGAGACAGTAGATTTGATTTGGGAGAAGATTGGGTTGATTGATAAAAAAATTCAGGAGGAGGAACCGTTTAAAGTAGTTAAAGAAGATTTGGCTAAAGCTCAAATGATGGTTGAAGATTATTTAGCCAATTTGTGGGAAATTGCTTGTTTGCTTGAAGTTTTCTTGCCAGAAACTGCTCAAAAAATTCAAGATTTAATTAGAACAAATAAAGCTCCTCTTGAGCTATTATTTATTCGTAAATAATTTTATGTATAGATATGTAGACATTCATACTCATTTGGATATGAAAGATTTTGATGAGGATCGGGAAGAATTGATAGAAAAGCTTCAGAAAGAACAAATCGGAGTAATTACTGTGGGGGTAGATAAACCGTCTTCTTCTAAAGCGGTAGCTTTAGCCAATAAACATAAAAATATTTTTGCAACGATTGGCTATCATCCGACTGATGCTACTGAACAATTTATTGATTCAGATTTTTCAGAATTAATTAAACATCCTAAGGTAGTTGCAGTTGGGGAATGTGGTTTAGATTTTTTTAGAATAAAAGATGAATCAAAGGAAGAAAAGACAAAACAAATAAAACTTTTTGAAACTCAAATTAATTTTGCTACCCAATATAATAAACCGATGATGATTCATTGTCGGGATGCTCACCCTGAAGTTTTAGATATTTTAAAATCAAAAAAGAAAGAGTTTGGCGAAAAGTTGAGAGGGGACATTCATTTTTTCTCTGGTAATATAAATATTGCAAAACAATATCTTAATTTAGATTTTAATTTTTCTTTTGGAGGGGTTGTCACCTTTACTCATAATTATGATGAAGTTGTTCAATTTCTCCCTTTAGAAAAGATTATGTCGGAAACGGATGCCCCTTTTGTGGCCCCAGTGCCTTATCGAAGTCAACGAAATAGCCCGCTTTTTATTAAAGAAATAGTGGAAAAAATTGCTGAAATAAAACAAATGGATTTGGCAAAAACTAAAGAAATTTTGATAAAAAACGCTGTTAGAGTTTTCTCTCTAAAAACTAATAGCTAATAGCTAAATAGCTAGTCTACTATTGCTCTATAAGCCGATTTGTGATAACCTAATGCTTATGAAAATGAATCAACAGGACGAAAACGAAGGCGCTGTTTATGAGGTGGGGTGTCTTTTTGTGCCTATTATTTCTGATAAGGATGTGCTTTTAGAAGTTTCCAATATAAAATTATCTTTAGAAAAACTCGGCTTTAATTTTCTATCAGGGGCGGGTCCAAATAGGCTAGAGTTAGCTTATTCTATGAAAAAAATAACTGGGAACGAAAAACATTTATTTGCAGAGGCCTATTTTGTTTGGTTAAAATTTAAAGCCATCTCTAATAAGTTGGTTGAGCTAAAAAAGGACTTAGATAAAAACAGCAATATCTTGAGATACCTTCTTATGAAAACAACAGAAGAGGACTCTTTGGTTTCTTTTCAAAAAAAACTTGTTACTAAAGTTTCTAGTGAAAAAGAAAAAGATAAAAAAGAAATAAAACCTATTAAAATTACAAAAATTATTCAAGAAGACGAGAGGAATGTTCTCTCAAAAATTTCAGAAAAAGAAAAAGTAAAAGAAAAGGATTTAGATGAAACAATTGATAAATTAGTTATTAAATAAGAAATAAGCCGACTCAGTTAAATAAAAAGTTTAACGGGTCAAGAGTTCATAAAGTTCATAAGGTCAAAAGCAGAGAAAACTTTTGACTTTACAGACTTTTTACTTTAAACTAAATTATATGTATTTAAATAAGGTAACAATTATTGGAAACTTGACGAGAGATCCTGAATTAAAAGCTCTCCCTTCTGGTGCCCAAGTTGTTAATTTAGGGGTAGCTACTAATCGAGTTTGGAAAGATAAAGAAGGAAACAAACAAGAAGCAGTTGAATATCATAATATCGTTGCTTTTGGTCGCCAAGCAGAGAACGTTGCTCAATTTTTGAGGAAGGGGAGTAGTATTTTAGTAGAAGGTCGTTTACAAACAAAGAGTTGGGAATCAGAGGGCGTCAAAAAATATAGGACTGAGATTGTCGCTGAAAGTGTTCAGTTTGGACCAAGGAGAGAAGGTGATTCTGGAAATTTTAATAAAAATAAAAATAATAATTCAGAAGAAGTAAAAAGCGATGAGATTGAATACCCTACGGAAGAAATAAATCCAGAAGATATTCCTTTCTAAATCTGGGTTAGTTAATCAGTAAAAAATTATGAATCAATGTTTTTTTTCACAAAATAATATAAGTAGAATTGATTACAAAGATGTGGAGGCTATTAAAAAGTTCACTAATCCCCATGGGAGAATTTTATCTCGCAAGAAAACTGGCTTATGTGCAAAACATCAAAGACAACTAGCCCAAGCTGTCAAGCGAGCTAGGTTTTTGGGCTTTTTACCTTTCACAGCAAAATAAAATAAAATAGATTTTTTTATTTGACACCCAAAAACCACCGTCTGACGGTGGTTTTTAGGTGTCAAATGTTTATTAGTTGGATACCCTCTCCACATATTCTCCTTTTTCTGTGTTAACTCGGACAACATCTCCCGCTTTAATAAAAACAGGGACAACAATAGCCTCTCCAGTTTCTAATATAACTGATTTGGTTGCTCCTGAGGCGGTATTGCCCTTATTAGATGGAGGGGCATCTATTACTTTTAGATTTATTTTTGTCGGTAGGGTAATTCCAATTACTCTATTGCCAAAAAGCATTGCATCAACCAAAGTATTTTCTTTCAAAAATTTTGCGGAAGCAGTTTCTTGGTCAATTTTAAATCTTTGGTGAGGATTGCTTTCTTCACAAAACCAAAATTCCTCACGGTTTTTGTACAAATATTTGATTTTTCGAAATTCAATTCCAGCTTGTTTTATTTTATCTGATTGCTGAAAAGTTCTGTCAGCTTGTTTGCCGTTTAAAAGATTTTTTAGTTTAGTTTGGTTTACTGGTTTTCTCTGTTGTTTCCTGAAAACTTTAACAGAGATAACCTCATAAGGGATACCATCTAATTCTATAAACTTTTTTGGGAGAATTTCGTTGTATGATAACATCATATATTTAGTTAACTGGGTTGACTTTTAACTAATTTATCTTTCTTTCATTTTTTCTTTAATCTTTTTTAAGATTTCGTCAGAAGTTTTTTTATTCTCTTTGAGAAATTGACGAGTGGCATCGTAACCTCTTCCCAGTTTTGCCTCTCCATAACTGTAAGAAGAACCAGCTTTAGCAATTATTCCGTATTTTTCTCCTAAAGCAATAAGCTCTCCTTCTCTAGAGATACCCTCGTTGTAAATTAAGTCAAATTCAGTCATTCTGAAGGGGGGAGCCACCTTATTTTTTACAACTTTAACCCTTACTCGTCCTCCTACAACAGTATCTCCTTTTTTAATTTGGGCTATTCTTCTGATATCTAAACGAACTGAAGTATAAAATTTTAAAGCTTTTCCTCCTGGGGTTGTTTCTGGATTACCAAACATTACACCAATTTTCATTCTAATTTGATTGATAAAAATAACAGTAGTTTTGGTTTTGGCGACAATCGCTGTTAATTTTCTTAAAGCTTGAGACATTAAACGAGCTTGTCTTCCAATATGGTGGGCGCCCATATCACCTTCGATTTCATCTTTAGGTGTTAAGGCTGCCACAGAGTCAATGACAACGACATCAATTTTTCCAGAGCGGACTAGACTTTCGGTAATCTCTAAGGCCTGTTCGCCTGTGTCTGGTTGCGAAACGAGGAGTTCTTTTGTGTTAACTCCTATCTTGCTGGCGTAATCTGGGTCTAAAGCATGCTCTGCATCAACATAAGCTCCAATTCCTCCACTTTTTTGTGCTTGTGCGACAACTTGTAGGGCCAAAGTAGTTTTTCCAGATGATTCTGGCCCAAAAACTTCTATCACTCTCCCACGGGGTAACCCTCCAATGCCTAAGGCATCATCTAATCCAATTGATCCAGTAGAGATGGCTTCCACTCCAACTTTAGGGGCATCTCCTAAACGAATAATAGACCCCTCACCGAATTTAGTTTTTATCTGTGAAATGGTATCTTCCACGTCTCCTAAATGGTCAGCTTTCTTGGGGGTTTTGATTTTCTTTATTTCTTGCTTGGGTGTTTTTTTTATTTTAGCCATAAATTGTTTTTTAATAATTATTTAACAAGGTAAACTAAATTTAATGTCTGTTGGTTTTGTCTGCCATATTTATCTTTAACCACAATCTCAATTATATTTAAACCCTCTGACAATAATATTTCTTCACCGAATTGACCTGCTTGGTTTGTAAAAATTTGTCCGCCATTCATACTTATATACGAAATGTTTTTTGCATAACCTTTTACCAAAATATCATTCTGATAAAGTGTTGAATTATCAACTGGTTCAGTTAAGACAAGAACAGGACCTTTTAGGTAATCTTTCATCTGATAATAAGAATAACATAATATTGTTAAAATTATGAGGACAAAAAATATTATCTTAATAAATTTTATAGGTTTCCTCATTTTCAATAATTCTTATCTTCTTCATCTTCTTCCAAATACTCTTTTCCGGTTTCTTCTGTCTGCTCTTGTCTTTGTTTATCATCGATTGGGTTTGAAATAACTTGGCGCGGTTTTGAACCCTCTCCTTGCCCAATGACGCCGTTTTCTTCAAGCATATCTATTATTCTGGCTGCTCGAGCATAACCAATTCTTAATTTTCTTTGCAAAAATGACGTAGAAGCTTTTCCAGCAGAAATTATTGTTTCCTTGGCTTCTTCGTATAAAGGTTCCTCGTTTTCCTCTTCGTAATTTGGTGATAAGGAGTCAAAGAGAGGGTTTTTTTCTTGTTCAGGAGAATTAATATCTATTTCCTCAGGAATTTCGTCTTGGTAGGTCTCTATAAGAAATTGAACCACTCTTTTTAATTCTTTTTCTGAGATAAAGGCAGATTGAATTCTGATTGGTTTAGACATTTCTCCCGATAAGTAAAGCATATCGCCAGCCCCGAGTAATTTTTCAGCTCCAGCCATATCAAGAATTGTTCGAGAGTCAACCTGAGAGGCAACTTGAAGGGCAATTCTTGTGGGCACATTGGCTTTGATTAATCCAGTAATGACATTAACAGAAGGTCTTTGGGTGGAAAGAATTAAATGTATTCCTACAGCACGACTCATTTGAGCTAATCTAACAATAACGGCTTCTAGCTCTCGTGGATAGGTTTGCATAATATCAGCTAATTCATCAATGACGATGACAATATAGGGCATTGTCTCTGGGAGATTATCAGTGTCAACTTCTTTATCTTTGGTAGCCTTTTCGTAAGCAGGGGTAACAATATTTTCATGATAAGATTGAATATCTCTAGAAGAACTGGCTTCTAAAACATCATAGCGCCTATCCATTTCTTTAGTCGCCCACTTAAGAGCCAAGATAGCTTTTTTGGCATTTGTGACAACTGGGGTGAGTAAATGAGGAATATTTTTATATTGAGTGAGCTCCACTCTTTTGGGGTCTATCATTATAAACTTCAAATCATTCGGGGTGGCTCTAAACAAGAAGGAAGTAATTAGGGTATGGATAGTTACTGATTTTCCTGCTCCAGTCGCTCCTGCAATCAAAATATGTGGAGCTTTTGCTAAATTAACAAAATGGGTTTTTCCGCCGATATCTTTTCCTAAAGCCATCGTTAACAGATTTTTACTTTGTTTGTATTCTTTAGAAGAAAAGAGGGTAGCTAACCCAACAATGGTTCTTGCATTGTTGGGGATTTCAATTCCGACCAAGGACTTGCCAGGAATAGGGGCCTCTACTCTGAGAGGATGTGCTGCCAAAGCTAACGATAAATTATTTTGCAAACTAATAATTCGTGATAACTTAATTCCTTCGGCTGGTTTCAGAGCGTATCTTGTTACTGAGGGTCCAATAGATATTTCATCCATTTCAACATTAATACCAAAGTTTTTTAAAGTTCTTTTAATAATATTGGCGTTGGCTTTAATATCTCCTACTTCTGGCTTTCCCTTGTCTTTTTCTAAAAGAGAGAGAGGGGGTAAAATTGTTTTTTTGCCAAAGTAAGCCAGAGCTTTTCTTGAGAGAAAACTTCCTTGGATATCAATTCCTTTTTCAAAATCATTGTCTGAATTTTCGTTTACTCGAGTTTGTTGTTTGATGGTCTTATCTATTTTTTCTTCATAAGCTTTTTCGTTTTCCTTTTCCTCTTCAAGGTCGTCTTCAGCATCTTCCTTGTCTAAGTCTTCTAATTCTTTTTGTTTGATTTTATTCCAAAAAAACAAACTCCAATTTTTTAATTGAATGTCAAAAATAACTAAAATAGAAATTAAAAGAAGAGCAGTTAAGAAAATTAAACTAATATAGAGGTCAAAGAACTTCAACAACGGAGTTGAAACAAATTCGCCCACAACCCCGCCTTTTCTAAAAAGGGAATCAATTATTCCTAAACTTGATAAGAAGAGAACTAATGAGCTGACTGATCTAATCATTGCAAAATTTTGTTTAAGTTCTTTCAAAATTGCGTAACCCAAAATAAATAAAGTAATTGGTAGGAGAAAATATCCAATTCCAAATAAGGAATTTAAAATTTCATAAATTTTATTTCCCGCCATTCCTCCATATCCAAAAGATGAAAGTAATAAAAAAATACCCAAAACAAAAATGATTATTGCAATAATACTTTGTCTAGTTCCATCTTTTAATTTTTTAATTTTGGCTTCTTCCTTCTTTTTTTTCGTTTTCATTAATTTATTTTATGTTTCTCAATTTGTTTTATTAAAGCTTATTTATCCTCTAATAATATCACAGAAAGGGGATAAATAAAAAAGTTAAAAGTAAACTTTTTTCTTAAGCGCTTGGTTTTACAAAGATAAAAATAAAGATTTTTCGCTATCTCACTTTTGGAAACCCAGCCCCAAGCCCATACCATTTTCAAAAGTGAGATAGCAGAAAATCTGAGCTTATGCTTATATATTTATAGTTTGTTTTTCAGTAGCCTTGTTTTTTTTAAAGACAAAGATATAATGGACATAATAATTCTTTATAGGACTTAGCTGAAAGACAAAAATTGTTTATAAGACAAAAAAATAATTAAAAAGACATAACCAAATATTATTATAAAAGACAAATGAATTCTCTTAAAATAGTCAAAAAAAGCGGAAATTATGATTTATATTTAACTTTTTTTTCTCAAAAAGTGGAAAAAATTGTTTCGGCCGTTTATCTTATTACAGGTTATTTTCCTCCAGAAGAGTCCTTAAGATGGCAGTTGAGGGAAAAAAGTTTAAAACTCTTATCAGACACTCTGTCTTTGAAAGATATTAATTTATCATATAAAGATAAAGTCATGTCTGATATCAAAGGACTTATTCTAGAAATAATTTCTTTTTTAGAAATTTCTTTTGTGGCCAATATAATGACGGAAATGAACACTGTCATCCTTAAGAGAGAATTAGATTTTTTACTTAAATTTATTGACCGTGGTTTTAATGAAGTCAAGCAAAACGATTCCCAATTTTTAGAGCACAACTTTTTTAAGGTCAAGGGTGGCAATTTATCCTTAGAAAGTAGTTCGCTTGAGGGGGAAGAATTGACTAAAAGACATTATAAAGGACACACAAAATTGTCTTTTAATTTACAAAGTGGCCTTGAAAAG
>Ga0268276_1001151_pt1 | contig 27379 bp, 27 predicted proteins | sample saktaG_4_FD_190145 | JGI IMG/M metagenome (GOLD analysis project Ga0268276, IMG submission 190145) | Saline water microbial communities from Sakinaw Lake, British Columbia, Canada - sak_2010_1_5_45m | ecosystem: Environmental > Aquatic > Non-marine Saline and Alkaline > Saline ...
ATGGGGGGTTAATAAAATAGGACTTCAATAGACCCTTATTATTCTTATCCCCCCATCCCCCATTTCGAAATTTGGGTCCCATCCAATGTCACCCGCATCTGATATCCCCAAGAACAGAAAAGTTTTAATCAACCCTTCTTCAGCAAGCTTCAGGGCAGGCCTGCCTGCCGCACGTCAGCTACGCTTAACGGTAGGCAGGCGAAGACCTTGCGGAGTGCCACCTGAAGCGGCGTTAAATAATTTTTACTCCTTATGGCAGTTTAGTAAAAAAATTGTAATTCTGAAAGAATAAAATTTTTGTAAAAATTATTTAGAATGAATTTGGATGCCTAATCCAAATTCATGTCCGCGGAAGGTGGTACTCCGCAAGGTCTACAGCCTGCCTGCCTGGAGAAGAAATTATTTAGGGGAAAATTACTTGAAGTACTTGGAGGTCGCTTCGTCCCACTTGTCCTGGGACTTGAGGATGAGCTCGCAGAGCTCCCGCACCGCGCCGCGGCCGCCCGGCTTGGTGGTAACGTGATGAGCTACAGCCTTGACTTCTTCCATGCCATTAGGAACCGAGACGGCGAATCCGACCTGTTTAAGGATAGGCACATCTATGAGGTCATCGCCTATGAAGCAGATATCTTCCGCGGGAATTTTGAATCTTTTAAGAACATCGTTAAAAGGAATGCGCTTGTCAATAAAACCCGCGTAGGCCTTCGCGACTTTCAGGTCGCGGGCCCGCAGTTTTACAATGCGTGATTTCTTGGCGGTGATTATCACCGTCTTTATGCCGACTCTATTTAGAAGCGATATGCCGAACCCGTCCGTCACATCGAAGAATTTCAACTCATCGCCGTAAACGCTATAGACAATGCGGCCGTCCGTCATAACGCCGTCTATATCGGTTATGAGCAATTTTACGCGGCTGGCTCTTTCTACTATCTCGCTATTTATCATACGAGGCCCGCCTTTAAGAGATCCTGCACGTCGAGCAGGCCTACGGGCCTCTTCTTATCATCTACCACAGGTATCTCGTCTATCTTCCTAGAGCGGAGTATATCAAATGCTTCAGCAGCCAATCTCTCCTTCTTGATCGCGGCGGGATTCTTGGTCATAAAGTCTTTAACTTTTTTATTTATAAGATCGGGCTCGGACCCCAGATGGCGCCTCAAGTCTCCGTCCGTAAATATTCCGGTGAGCTTTCCCTTGGCATCTACGACGCTGGCGCTTCCGGCGCGCGCCTTAGTTATGGCTAGGAGGACCTTCTTTACCGTATAGTTTTCATTTACTATAGGATTGTCCTTACCCTTTCTCATTATATCTTCCACCTTCAATATGAGACGTTTTCCGAGTATACCGCCCGGATGAAATAACGCAAAGTCTTTGGCCTTAAAACCCTTCTTCTCCAATAATGCCATGGCAAGAGCGTCGCCCATCGCGAGCATGGCGGTCGTCGAAGTCGTCGGCGCCAATCCCAACGAACATGCCTCCCGTTTCACCGATGTGTTTATTACATAATCAGCATTTTTGGCTAAAGTTGAGCCGGTATTACCTACCATGGCCACAAGCTTGGCCCCGATCTTTCTTACTATGGGCAGAAACTTTACCATCTCCTCCGTCTCGCCGCTATTGGAAAGAGCGAGTATGAGATCGTCCCTGGTGACCCTGCCCAGGTCTCCGTGTAAAGCTTCGGCGGGGTGAAGATATAATGAAGGTGTTCCCGTAGAAGAGAGCGTGGCCGATATCTTCTGAGCGATAAAACCGGGCTTACCCATGCCGGTAACTATGACCCTCCCCTCTATATTGTAGATGGCGTTGACTACCCTTTCGAAATTCGAATCTATCCTGCCTATGAGGCTCGATATGGCATCCCGTTCGATACGCAATACTCTCCTTGCTATCTCTCGAGACATTACTTCACCACCCTCTCTACCCTCTTTAGCTTCATGAGTATAGCTTCGAGCTCATCCAGCTTAACCATGTTCGGTCCGTCGCTCAATGCCTTATCGGGGTTCTCGTGGACTTCCACGAAAATCCCGTCGGCGCCGCAGACCACAGCTGCCATGGAAAGATACGGAATAAAACGCTTCTCGCCACCGGACGAGTCTCCCAGGCCGCCCGGCATCTGCACTGAATGTGTCGCATCATATACTACCGGATATCCGAGGTCCTTCATGATGAGAAGACTTCTAAAGTCGCTCACGAGATTATTATATCCGAAGCTGACACCTCTCTCGGTAAGCACTATATTCTTATTCCCTGTAGATTCTACCTTCTTAACTATGTGGCGCATATCCCATGGCGCCAGGAACTGCCCCTTTTTAATATTCACCGTCTTGCCCGTATTAGCGGCGGCAAGGATAAGATCCGTCTGTCTTGAGAGAAACGCGGGTATCTGGATCATGTCGAGCACCTTGGCGGCGTCTTTCATATCGCTCTTGCAGTGTACGTCCGATAATACAGGGACCCCTAACTCTTCCTTAATGCGCTTTAATATCTTAAGCCCCTTCTTCAGCCCCGGGCCGCGGAAAGAATCTATCGAGGTGCGGTTGGCCTTATCATAGCTCGCTTTATATATAAATGAAATGCCGAGGCGCCCGGTGATATCCTTCAAGGCCCTGGCGTGGCGCATGGCGCTCGATTCGGATTCTATCGAGCACGGCCCGGCCATAAGGACGAGCGGATTATCGCCGCCTATCTTGATACTGCCTATCTTGACCTCTTTAGTCGTCTTCATAAATTTTACTACCTCTGGGCCAACATTATCTCTTTCACTCTCATAAGATCATCGTGCGTATCGACACCTACGGTATCGAACTTCGTCTCAACCACCTTTATCTTATAACCATATTCGAGGACCCGCAGCTGTTCGAGCTTCTCCGCGTTCTCAAGGGATGACTTCGGAAGGTTCCTGAACGTAAATAGAAAATCTTTAGTGAACGCATACATACCTATGTGCTTATAGTAGACGGGCTTCTTCTCTTTATCGGTGGTGCTTGTCCTGTTATAAGGTATGGCGTATCTTGAAAAATATATGGCGTAGCCTTCTCTATCGAATACGGCTTTGACGACATTGGAATTTGTGAGCTCGGCATCATCTTCTATTACCTTTACCATAGTGGCCATCTGCGCGACCTTCTCGTCTTCAAGGGCCATCACAAGATTATCGATCATTATCGGCTTTACAAGCGGCTCATCGCCCTGTATGTTTACGACTATCTTAACATCCATGGGATTAACCACTTCGGCCAGTCTGTCGGTCCCGGAAGGCTGATCGACAGAAGTATAGACCGCTTTACCGCCGAAACCCTCGACCACCTTCATTATTCTTTCATCGTCGCATGCCACGACAAGATCGTCCAGAGCCTTAGCCTTCTTGGCGCTCTCCCACACGTGCTGAACTACCGGCTTACCCAATAGATCCGCCAGAACCTTACCTTCAAACCTGGTTGAACCCCAACGCGCCGGGATAACACCTATTGTCTTCATTTGGCCCTCTCTCTATTTATTCTATCTATCAGTTCTTTCGGGGTCACCACGGCTATCCCCACCTTGCCTACAACTATCCCCCCGGCGCAATTTGAAATATGAGCCGCCTGTAACGGGTTCGCGCCTGAAGCCAGAGACAGGGTGTAGCTGGCTATCACAGTATCGCCGGCGCCCGAGACATCGAAGACATCCTGCGCGACCGTCGGTATATGCTTCATCGGCTTATCTTTTTCGAATACCGCCATGCCATTCTCGCCCAGCGTTATCAGCGCTATCCTGCATTTAAACTTCTTCAGCATGGCCTCTCCGGCCTTTTTTAGCGTACCGGCATCTTTGATCTCAAACCCTACAGCCTTCGACGCTTCATGATTATTTGGCGTTATCAGCGTTATACCCCTGTAGTATCTCAGGTGCTCCTCTTTCGGATCTACCGAGATTATCTTTTTGCGCGCCTTGGCGAATGGCACGATCTCCTTCAAGAGCTTCGGCGTAATGACTCCCTTGCCGTAGTCCTCTATGATCACGGCATCGACCTTCTCGATAATATTTTTCGTATTATTTATTATGCGCTTCATCAGATCGTCGCTTAAGCCGCCCACCATCTCTTTATCGATCCTGACGACCTGCTGATGATGCGCTACAACTCGCGTCTTCAGCGTCGTGGGCCTTGACGAATCGACTACGATCCCGCTCACATCTATATTCTTCTGCCTGAGCTCACTTTTTAATATAGCGCCGCGTTCATCATCGCCCACTACTCCGGCGATATATGTGCAGGCCCCCAGAGAGCTTAAATTATTCGCGACATTCGAAGCGCCGCCCGGCATAAAGCTCTCGCGCTTCACCCATACCACGGGCACCGGCGCCTCAGGAGAGATGCGCGAGACATCGCCCCATATAAATTCGTCGAGTATAAGATCTCCCACTACGAGAACTTTAGCGTTCTTAAAATTTCCTATGACGCTCTTCAGCCTGTTGTAATCACCGATCTTCATCTTTAAACCTTTTCTATAATTGAACGATAGAGAAGCGGTATCATAAGCTCGTGATGGCCTGTAATATTATATCCCCTGCCTCCGGTAGATGTGGGTCTCTGGACGACATTCTGATGCGGCCTGTACTGATTTATCATGTCAAAGTTCGCCGTAGTGAACTTATAAGCTTTATGACCGAGATTGCGCGCCACCGTAACGGCCTTCAGGAATACTTCCGGCAATATCACGGCGGACCCCATATTGACCGCTACGCCATTCTCCAATTTGGAGACGCTGTAAATAAAATTTTTAAAATCCAATAGAGAGCCCTCTCCTATCGCCATCCCATTCGCGCTCGGATGCTGATGGATTATATCGGTCCCTATGGCGACATGCACCGTGACGGGGATTCCCAGTCTGTATCCCATCGCAAGAATGCTATCGTCTTTACACGAAAATCTCGATTTCATTATCCGCGAGCCGACCGCCTCGCCGATACCTATACCATTCCTGAACCCGTAGTTTATGGCTCCGTTTATGAAGGATGCCGTCTCTTCGGCCATTCCGAATGAGCCGTCGACTATTCCCTCGCCAACATCCTCGCTCGTCCTGCCTATCATAGCCACTTCCGTGTCATGTATTATACCTGCGCCGTTTAAAGCGACATGCTTTACGATACCCCTCTTCATCAGATCTATGATGATAGGCGACAGCCCGCACTTTATCACGTGCGCGCCCATCATAAAGATGACCATCTTCTTTTTCTTATGGGCGGCGACTAATGCCTCGACCACATCCTTAAAATTCTGTGCCGCGAGTATATTGGGAAGAGAGTCGTAGAAGCTCTTGAATGACGAACCCTTCCTGGGCAAAGACGCGAAGTCCTTAATAGCGACTTTGCATTTTCTGGCGTCGAGATGTATCGTCTTGACCTTTGATAGGTCTATGCGTTTTGTCATATAATATCGTCCTTAATGGAGTCGATATTTTATCATGAAGCCGCCGACCCAGTCAACGCAATAGTTAACTGCATAAAATTCACGGTCTTCCTAACTCCAGGCAGGCTGTAGACCTTGGGGTCACCCACCTTCAGCGGACATAAATTTGGATTAGGCATCCAAATTTATTCGTAATAATTTTTACAAAAATTTTATTCTTTCAGAATTACAATTTTTTTTGCTATACCGCCATAAGGAGTAAAAATTATTGTACACCGCTTCAGGTGGCTGACCCCAAGGTCTTCGCCTGCCCTGAAGCTTGCTGAAGAAGGGTTGACTAAAACTTTTCTGTTCCTGGGAATATCATATGCGGGTGACATTGGATGGGACCCAAATTTTAACGTGGGGGATGGGGGGTTTCAGGAAATCCGCGTTGATTGAGAGTTGGGTATTTGTACCCCCCACGGAAAATTTGAGAGATCCAATGGCAGGACCCGCGAACAATTAACTGTAGAAACAGAAAAGTTTTATCCTGCTTTGGAGAGAGTGGGAATCAGAAGGATCTTATCCGCGGCGGTAAGGACGTCTTCGACGCTTATCATGTCGAGGCACTTGAAGCCGATCTTGCAATTATGGGCCAGGCAGATCTTGCAGAGCGCGTCTTTATGCAGCACTATATCTCTCTTGCCTGTAGGCCCCCAGCGCTCGGGCGAGATACCTCTGTCCTTGCGGCTGAATATCGATATCACGGGCGTGCCCACAGCGCACGATATATGCACCGGACCGGAGTCGTTTGATATTAAGAGCAGGGACCTTCTCAATAGACTCGCAAGATCCGATATGCTCGTCTTTCCCGACAGGTTCAGGACTTTGGATTTCATCAATCCAGCGACCTTATCCCCCATGACCTTATCGTCGCCGGGTCCGGATATTATAATTATCCTGGCGCCGTACTTTTCAGCAAGCGCGTCGGAGACTTTCGCAAAACGCTCCAACGACCACCTCCTGGACCTGCAGCTCGCCGCAGGATGAATAGCGATCACCGGATCGCTATGCGAGATACCGTTTTTATCGAATAGGTTCTTTATCTTTTCTTCGCTCGGAGTGCTTACCGGCATATACAGGCTTCTATCCGAAGATCCGATATTGATATAGCTCAAAAGGGAGAGAGCGTAATCTATTTCGTGTCTAAGCCCATACTGCTTTGTATGAGGTATCTTTTTTGTTAACAAGAGCCCCAGCTTCTTATCATACCCTAATCTCTGCGGTATCCGGGCTAAATATGCGAATATATGAGAACTGTTCTTTGGATGAAGCATGATGGCGAGGTCGAATTTTCTATTCTCGAGGCCTGCGATAAATCTGATATTTCCGAGGAGCCCCTTCTCATTTCCTGATTTATCGTAGGTTATCACCTCATCGATATAGGGATTGCCTTCTATCACCTCTTTGGCATATGACCCGACAAGCACGGTTATCTTACTATCCGGATACGCCTCGCGCACCGCTTTTATAGCGGGGGTCGACAATACGACATCCCCGATCCTATCCATCCTGATGATGATTATTCTCTTATTCATAACCCTCTATCATCATTTTAGCCTGGTCGAGCACTTCATCGGCCGATATGAGCTTCATGCATTCATGGCCGTATTCACATGCGGCAACTTCGCAGGGTGAGCAGAATAATTTCTTATTTATTACAGCATCGAACTCACCCGTAGGGCCGTACTTCCTGGGATCCGTAGGGCCGAATACCGCCAATACCTTCGCGCCAACGGCGCATCCAAGATGCATCGGAGCGCTGTCATTAGTTATAAGAAGGTCCGAACGCTTTAAGATGCTTGCGAGCTGCCTTATATTGGTCTTGTCTACAAGATCGTGGGGCTTATTCTTCATCTTCTTGGAGATAGAGAGCGCGATCTCTTTGTCGAGAGCGGTACCCACAAATACTATACTGGCCCCGCACTCACCGACCAAACCATCACAGACCTGGGCGAACCCTTCAACGGTCCACTGCTTCAGATGACTCTTGGCTCCGGGGCTCACTACAACGATCGGGCCGGTTACAGCGTTCGTCTTAAGGATATTATCGGCATAATCCTCATCCTCTTTAGTGATATATATATACGACCCTTCGTTCGGATACTCGATCCCGAAGGCAGTGAGCCTGTAAAGATGCTTCTCTTTCTTGTGCATCATATCTTTAGGAAAAGATTGGATCGGGCTGGTCCTGTACTTTGGCGCCAATAAAAGCGGAAATACCGTATTCCTGAGGTCCACCACAAGATCGTACTTCAGCTTTCTTAATTTAATCTGCAGTCTTCTCTTTTCGGCTATTGAGACATGCTTGTCATAAATAACGAGCTTGAATATCCTCGGATCCTTATCGAATATATCCTTGCCGTTCGGACCGACCATAACGTCTATCCTCGAATCGAGAAATTCCTTCGACAAGGCTCTTATAACCGGCGTCGTCAATATTATATCGCCGATATTGCTCAGAGTGATGACGAGTATTCGCTTGATCTCGGCTCTATTTATTGACGGCATTTAGGACCTTTTTGGATTCTTCAAACACATCTTCTACCGTTATAAGCGCCATGCAGCGGTTGTCGGTGCAGGTGACGTCATAGCAAGGAACTTCACATCCTTCGGTCTTCCATATAACCTTGTAGTTACCCTTCCCGTATGGCCCCGTCAATGCGGGAGATGTCGGACCGAATAATGCTATCACATGGGACTTCATAGCCACAGCCAGATGCATCGGGCCTGAATCATTGGCAATGACCAGGTCTGACATCTCGACGAGCGCACCAAGCTCCTTGAGAGTAGTCTTCCCGCATGAGATAACCGGGACGCTCCTCATCATACCCCTGATCTCTTCTACTAATGCAGAATCTTTCTTTGCGCCTGACAGAACTATCTTTGCGCCCAAGCCCTCGGCGAGCATATCCGCAAGGCTCGCGAAGTTCTGCTTCGGCCATCTCTTCGGACCCCAGTTACCACCCGGACATAAGACTACGAGACGGTCCTTATACATCACTCCATGCTCTTTCAAAAATTTCTTCATACTCTCTCTGTCCGCATCCTGCACAAAAAACTCGTAAGAACTTTCGCGCACTTCTATACCGGAACCTCTGGCCAGGCCTAAAAAATATTCCACTTTATGGATCTCTTCTTCCGGCAGATCTATAGTCCTGGTGAGCAGAAGACCCCTGTTCTTCGTTGGGTAGCCTATCCTCTCCTTTACCCCTGACAGAAAGGTCAAGAGCGCTTTGGTAAAAGACCTATGGAGTATAAAAGCTATGTCAAAATTATTTTTGCGTAAAGATGCTACGAGCATCAGCTTGCCGATGAAGCTCTTATGCCGGCCTTCTTCGTCATAAACTATGATCTCATCTATGCGCGGACTGCCCTCCAGGATTTGGACGCATCTTGGATGGATAAGACAGGCTATATAAGCGTCGGGATAGGCATCGCGGATAGCTTTGATGAAGGGCGTGGAAAATATCACATCCCCTACCCAATTCACATTAACTATAAGTATCCTCTTTCCGGCGCCTCGACTCTTTATCATCTGCGCTCCTTGAACCATGCGTAGTATCTCGAGATCTTGCCCCATAGTATGATCGGATTTACCGATGTTGACGACATCTTTATGCGTCTTATGGCGTATATATCATTTATGCCGCTCTTCTTAGCCGGATTCGTCGTAAAGGCTCCTTTGTAGCCCGCCCTCTTTGCCGTCTCTTTGGCGAGATCATTAAAGGCGCCACTCGGATAACATAAAAAATCGACCGGCTTGCCTAATCCTTCTTCCAGGATCTCTTTGGAACGAGCCAGCTCATACCAAAGTTTCTCTTCGTCTACGGATACGGATGGTATCCAGGGATGTGATGCTGTATGACTGCCTATGGTGATAAGCCCGGAATCCGACATCTCACACAACTGGCTCCATCCCAAATAGCCGCTAGTTCCGATCTTATCTGTAATTATAAAAAATGTCGCCGGCAGATTATATTTTTTTAATACCGGGTAGGCGTTCTTATAACAATTATAGTAACCGTCATCCGCGGTGATGGCAACGGTCTTTGCGGGCATCTTCTCAATGCCGGTCATGTAGGCTATGACCTTATCCGGCCCTACGACGTTGTAGTGGTTTTTTGCCAAAAACTCCATCTGATCGGCGAATATCTCGGGTGACACATAAGGTATTAATTTATCTTCTTCGACCTGAAAAGAATGATACATCAATACCGGCACGACCAAAGCCGATCTTGATTCTACGTACAAAACCAGGATCATAAGCGCGGTGAAGAACGCGGCGGCTCCGAGAGCAAGTACCTTCTTAAGGCTTCGCATGTATCACCTTTCCATAGAGATCTATCATATTATCCGCCATTGCCTCGATAGAAAATCTGCCTCTTACAAAATCTTTTGAACTCTCCGACATATTTTTTGCGAGAGACTTGTCGCTCAATATCCTTAACACGGCTTTCGCTATGGAGCCGCTATCTCCTACGGGCGTGAGGATGCCGTTAACTCCGTCATTTACTATATCCTTTATCCCGCCCGTAGCGGATGCCACACAGGGCCTGCCTAGACTCATCGCCTCAAGAAGAGCAAGCCCAAGCCCCTCTTCTATTGAAGGCAATACAAATATATCCATACAGGCCAGATAGAGAGGTATATCTATATAAGCGGCGCCGGTAAAGATGATGCGGTCTTCCAGCCCGAGAGACCTGGCCAGATCCTTTAAGGCGGTCTCTTCGCGGCCGCTTCCTATGATCAGGCACCGCGTATCTTTCGATTTAGACGCGATCTCTTTCATGGCTTCTACCAGAAACTTCTGCCCTTTTACCGAAGAGAGGCGCCCCATAGTACCGATCACGTCGCCTCGCTGAATACCCAGAGATCTCTTCGCTCTCGCTATTTGATCCGCAGAGTATATATTAGAGAACCTGCTTATATCGATACCGTTATATATCACTTCCACTCTATCCGGGTTCACATTAAAATCTTTTTCCAGATGCGCCCTGACGGCTTCGCTTATAGCTACAACTTTTTTCCCCCAGGTATCAAACAATCTTCTCGAAAGTTTCGCGTTAAAGTAGCCGTGACAGGTGGCTATATACGGGATGCCGGCGCGGCGCGATGCGATATATGATGCGACCTGCGAGACCCTCGTATGCGCATGTATCAGATCTATCTTATTATCTTTTATGATCCTGGTCAGCTGTGACGCCGAACGGAATACCTTCGGCCCGAATTCGAATTTAGTATTCATATCCAGACGCATGTGCCTGATATCCAATCTAACGAGCTCGGCTTCAAGCTCACCGCCGCTTGAAGCGACAAAACATTCCACTCTCTTTTGCTTCAGAGCCTTAGCGAGCGATATTATGTACTGCCCTATTCCTCCGATATTCATATGTGTATTTACATGAAGTACTCTCACCCCGCCCCTTCCTTTCTTAAATATACAAAAATAGTATCTTCGTTCATTTTAATTATATCCTCGCCATATAAAAAGTGCTTTTGCATAAGAAGGGGCGGGGCTCATAAGGCCCTTTCACTATTTGATAAAATATTTTTCACCGCGGTAAATACCTCTTCGACTTCTATGCCGCTCATGCATTTGTAACCTTTTGAACAATTCGGATTGTAGCACGGACTGCACTTCAGATCTTTCTTTATAACGACGTAATTTTTCGAAGGCGCCACATGTCTGGCGGGATCGGTCGGACCGAATAGCGCAATGAAGGGCGTGCCGATCGCCGAGGCGATGTGCATAGGCGCCGAATCGGGCGTTATATATGCCTTGCACCTCTTTATCAGGCTCGCCAGCTCCATAACTCCCGTTCTTCCTGCCGCCACCACGGGTTTTGAAGCCGTCAGGCCCCTTACTTTCTCTATAAAGAGCGCATCTTCTTTTGTTCCGGTAAGTACTACACGTATATTAAACTCTTTCGCAAGTCTGTCACATAGCTCGGCTATGCGCTTTGGAGGCCAATTCTTTGAATTCCACCGCGATGACGCCCTCACATTTATGCCGACAAGACTCTGGGAGGGTTTTATCCAGCTCTCCTTGAGAATAGCTTCTATCCTTTCGTCGTCCGAAGAAGAAGGCCAAAGCTCAAGATACTTATCAACCGGTTTTATGCCTGCCGATTTTAAGACCCTGAATTGATGCTCTATAGGATCGAGATATGGCGCATCATCCTTTATCCCGTTATTCAATAGAAATGAGAACTTGTCATTATTGTATCCGTATCTTAGCGGGGCAAGGCTCAAGAAAGAGAGCGCATGGCTCTTCTTATTATTCTGAAGATCTATAACTATATCAAAACAACATTTTCTGAGATCGACTCCCAGCCTCCAAAGGCCGAATAGCCCCTTATCCTTGCCTTTAAAATCGCATACTATCTTGCCGTTTATGTAAGGGCATCCATCCAACACATCCCGAGCCTGCAGCCCTACAAGCACTTTGATATCCGCATCCTTGAACTTAGCTCTTATGGCCTTTAACGAGGGGACGCCCAATATCACATCTCCTATGGCGCTCATCTTTATGACAAGTATATTGACCGCCTTCATCGCCTCTTCATATACGGAGAGGGTCTTCGTCATCATGGTATCGAGGCTGAAATTATCTTCGACCCTCTTTCTGCCGTTCATAACGAGCTTGGCGCGCAGATCCTTATCCCTATAAAGCCTCAATATCTTATCGGCCATATCTTTTGGATCCTGGGCATTACAAAATAAGCCGCTTATTTGATCTTCTATTATATCTACGACCCCGCCTACTCTCGTGGATACCACGGCGACTCCCGAGGCCTGCGCCTCGACGATCGCTCTGCCGAAAGCCTCCGGCGTTATTGTAGCCGATACCAGGCAATCGAGCTCGTGCAGTATAGAAGGCACATCCTCTCTGACGCTCATGAACTCCACGATATTGGTTAGACCAAGTCTCTTGGTAAGCATTACAAGGTCACCCATATATTTGTCTTTAGCGGCGCTGCCGACTATGACGACCTTCAAGTCCGGGATATTCTTGCGAAGAATAGATATGGCTTTAATGAAAAAGGAGTGCCCTTTTAATGGGGTTATCCTCGAGACCATTCCGATCGTAAATCCCTTCGGACGATAGGTCCCGGGGTTCCTAAATTTAAATCTTGATAGATCAACGCCGCGCGGTATGAAGCGGATCCTATCGTACGGCACGCCGAAGTCGGATATCATATGCTTGGCTATTACATGCGACGGCACTATGACGAACCGCCCCCAGCCCATTACTTTACTTAAGAAATGCTTTCTGTAGTAGCCGTGAGCAGTCGTTAAAAATACCCGATTCGTGATCTTGCATGATACGTAGGCTATGAGGGCCGGTACACGCGAACGGACATGCACGATATCTATATCCTCATTGCGTATCACATCGCAGACCTGCCTGATCATCTTTATACCGCTGAAGATCGATTTCTTACCCACAGGCAATGTATAATGGCGCGCGCCGATCTTGTCGAGCTCTCTTACGAGCCTTCCGCCGCCGGAGATGACGATGGACTTATGGCCCTTGCCGACAAGGTACCGCGCCAGGTCGATCGTCCCTGTCTCGACCCCTCCGACATCCAGTGATGGCAGCATCTGCAGTATATTCATAATATTTATATCAACGCCCTCATCGCTTCGTATATCTTCTCTGTGTCGTCTATTCTCTTCGCAGGCGTTGTATCTTTGAGCGCGCGGCCTACAAGCGATATGAGCTCTCCTGTCCGCGCGATAGATACGTAGCCGTCACGCGCCAGGCTTTCGAGTGCGCGCTCATGTTTGGTAATGCCGCCTCTCTTCTTATCGAGTGAGAAGACCACAGTCTTCTTACCCGAGCTCACAGCTTCCGAAACCATCGACACCGATTCGCCCGAGACGACAATGACATTACTCAATGCCAATATCCCGGATAGAGTTCCGTCAGGATTATTCTCATTCGCGATCACAAGGAGCCGGCATCTCGGATCTTTCTGCAGCGTAGTCTTTATAATAGATTCTTGCGCCTTATTTGTGCGTCTTGAGCTCGTAACCAGCAGCTGGGCATCACTCAATTCACATATCTTAAGCAGATCATCCAGGCTCTTCTTCAATAAATTATTCGAGAGTTCAAATTCCGGATTGTCGCCGCCTATCAAAAGGCCGATAACATTAGTCTTTGTGATATTTGCGCTCTTCTTAAGCTTTCCGGCGGCCTCTTCAAGCATCTTGATATTCACGAGATTCGGCGCAAGCGTTGTTGTAATTATATTCTTGCCGGCCTTGATCCTGTCATGCTTCGGAACAATGACGAAATTGAATTTATTTATACTGAATGGGATGGCCGGGTCCATCACCACCACGTTCTTAGCGTTATTCTCTTTAGACATGAATATATTCACGGGAGCCAGGCTTGAGCCGCAAGAGACTACGAACTCGGCATATGTCTTCATGAGCTCTCTGTAAGAATACTCCTGAAGAGAGAGCTTCATGAAGCCCATGCGGCCGTGGCATCTCCATGAAGCGAATATTGACGCGAAGAAGAGGAGTGATCTGAAAAATTTGCTCTTATACTTAACATCCACAACCACTATATCGGTATCTTCCGGCCCGTAATTTTGAGTCGCCCTGGCACGCCGTATCTGCTCGGCCACCGCAAGCGATTGATTAAGATGGCCGGCCTTTCCGTCGTTAAGCACGAGGACGGTCCTCTTGGGCGTAGACTTCCATCTTTTGTGCAGCCACAGCCACTGCGCAGGATACATTCTTATATATTTTTCCAGGAGCGACATATATCTCTGCAGGCCGTCTACCAGGCCCTCTCTGCCTTCAGACTGCCTGACATCTATATACTCCTCAAGATATAATTTATGAAATGGCCCGTTAACACGTACTATAAAGTTGGGCAGTATTATGGAGTCTGTATGCTTTGCTATCTCGAAAGGCCCTATATGCGCCGATGTGGGGCGTCCGAAAAAGCTTACGAATGTCCCATTCTTGCCCGCATCCTGGTCGGACAATATCCCTACCATATTCTTTCTGTAAAGCTCTCTTAATATATTTTTTGTCGACATCCCTTTTCTTACGACCTTGCACCCCTTGGACTCTCTTAAGCGGTTCAGCAATTCATTCAAATGCTTCATCTTCTGTTCCCGCGCCAGGACAGTTATAGGAAAGCCCTTTATGGCGCTGACAAGACTCGAAAGCTCCCAGTCTCCGAAATGGGCCGTGAGAAGCATAGTGCCTCTGCCGGACTTGGCCGCATTATCTATCCTCTCCATATTTACAACTTCTACGTATCTGTTTATGTAGTCCTTGCTTACCTTGGTAAGGCTTGCTATCTCGGAAAACGTCTGGACAAGATTCACATAAACATCTTTGGTAATGGCCCGCAGCTCTTCAGGGCTCTTCTCTTTGGCGAAAGCGGCCTTAAGATTGGCATAAGCTATCAACCGCCTCTTCTTGTTTAAGGCAAAAGCGATCCTGCCGATAGACCTGCCCATCCAGAGGTCGGCATCTATAGGGATGAAGTGTAAAATTATATTGAGGGCCCTAGCTAATATAGAGGCTACGTAATCTATCAACCAAGTCCTCCTTCCCGGAGAGTATCTGCATCTCTACCGCCAAGGTCAAGATCTTATAAGAGCCCATAGATAGGCCAAGGCGGTTCAATTTAACGATATCCTTCTCGGTTGTGATAATGAGATCAAAATGCCTCTCGCCGCATCTTGCGGTCACTCTATCTATATCCTTCTTTTTATAATCATGATGATCCGGGAATTTTATATGTTCGATCACATCGGCCCCCAGGCCCCTTACCGTCTCTTCGAAATATAATGGGTCGCCTATGCTGGATAGAAGTATCACCTTTTTACCCCTGACAGCTGACAGATCATGGACCGACCTAGCCCTGCCCTCATAGAGATATTTTGGAACGTGCGCGGCTTCCAGGATTATCGCGCCCTTACTGATGGCGCTCGCCTCTTTTCTGAGACTCTCCAGGCCGGCGGCCGGGCTATTATTTTTTGTAAAGACTATAACATCTGCCCGGGCCAGAGATCTTTTTGTTTCACGCAATACGCCGCGCGGAAAGAGATGGCCGTTGCCGAAAGGATTACGCGAGTCTATCAGCACTATATTCAAGTCCCTTTCCAACTCCCAGTGCTGAAAGCCGTCATCGAGTATCGCCGTGTCACTACCATAGAGCTTCACCGCCTTATTCGACGACCGGAATCTATCCTGTCCTACCAGTACCGGTATGTCGGCGAGGTTCCGCCTGAGCATCTCCTGCTCGTCCCATCCATAGCCGCGTATGAGAACGCATACATTCTTCTTTAAATCCTCTTCCAGTATTTTTGCAAGCGCCATCGCAAATGGTGTCTTTCCCGTGCCTCCAAGAGTTATATTGCCCACACTTATAACTTTAAGCGGCGCTTTACGGCCATTGAATACATGCAGTCTATACATCACGCCTCTGTAGATAATAACCGATCCGTATATCAGCGAGGCCAGATACAGCAGGAGCTTGAGCGGAATAAATACCGCGCTTTTTCTTTCGTCGGTCATCAGGGAATATATAAAATCTATCATCTTAATACTTCGCTTATCTTTTCTAAATTCTTTTTTGTCGCGCCGCGGTTCCGGGCGATCACATTCCTTGCGTTGTCGCCGAGCCTGGATCTCTTCACGGGGTCATTAAGAAGCATCTTTAAACAACTTGTCAGTTCCTCTTGGCCGGCGATCTGCAGTGCGGCGCCTTCCTTCAATAAAACTTGCGCTATATATCTGAAATTAAACATGTGCGGCCCGAATAGTATGGCTCTCCCAAGGATGGCCGGCTCTATTGGATTCTGCCCTCCGTGCTTAACGAGGCTTCCGCCTACAAAGACGAGCGTAGCGACTGAATAAGCTTCGTTAAGATGCCCTATAGTGTCGAGGATCATTATTCGTATTGAGCATTGGGTATTGAGTGTCGCACTGAGCCTGGAGACCCTTACGGGTTCGAAGCCGGATTTTTTTACGATCTTCTCTATCTCAAGAACGCGGTCGATATGACGGGGAGCTATTAATAATTTAAGTTTTGGGAATTCAAGGACAAGCTCTTTGAATGCCTCGACGACCGCATCTTCCTCGCCCTCATGAGTGCTGCCCGCTACAAGAAGCGTATCATCCAGGCCGAGGCCCAAGAAGCGGCGGATGGCATCCGGGGCTTCGACACCTGACGGAGCTTGCGCGTCGAATTTCATATTTCCCGTGACCTGCACTCTATCGGGAGACGCCCCCAGTTCGATCATTCTTTCGGCATCAACTATATCCTGCATACAGAATGCGCATATTCTAGAGAGCACCTTCTTCAAAAAAGGCTTAACCAACCTGTACTTCCCTATTGAGCGGTCTGATATCCTTCCGTTTATCATCATCGAAGGAACAGAATTCACCGAAAGCTCTTTAAGAAGATTGGGCCAGATCTCCGTCTCTACCATTATGTATATCTTGGGTTTAATATACTTTATAGCCCTTCTTACCATAAAACCGAAGTCCAGCGGAAAATACATTATCAAAGCATCTTTAGAAAATAATTTCTTCGCGAGATCGTTGCCGGTCTTTGTTATGGTAGATATCACCAGATCGTTCCCCGGAAACTTCTCCTTTAAGAGAGGAACGAGGCTTTTGCATACGGCCACCTCACCCACGCTGACGGCCTGTATCCATATACGATCACTTGCGGAGAGAAGCTCTCTCTCTTTAATCCTGTCATACCTGCCGAACCTTTCGGGAAAATCCCTGTGCAGCTTCCCTTTAAATACCAGGATAGGTATATAGATAATAGAAAATATTAGAAGGCCTATGTCGTAGAGCATCTTTTATCGAATATCAACCTTATGGCTAAAATAAATGCGCCTATGGTAATAGACGCGTCCGCGATATTAAATACAGGCCAGATCCGGAAATCGAGGAAATCTATTACATAACCGAAGAGAGCCCTGTCTATGAGGTTACCCGCCGCGCCGCCGAGAATGAGCCCCAGCGCGGTCAACGTCAGAAGGTCCTTGCATCCTCCGCGAATAACGTAAAAGCATATGAAGGCTATCACAAGCGCTGTCGATACCATGAAGAATACGCTGCGGCCCTTAAAGAGCCCGAAGGCCGCCCCGCTATTCAGGACCAATGTGATATGAAACACCCCCGGGACAATCCTGACCGACTCACCTTCAGAAAGATTTTTGAGTAAAATATACTTTGTCAGCCTGTCGACTATAATGACTAAAGAAGATACCGATAGTACCTTAAATATCATTTGCTTTCGTTCTTGGACTGACATGCTATGCAGAGTTCCGTATACGGCAGCGCTTCGAGGCGCCTGCGGGGTATCTCTTTTCCGCAATTGGTGCAGTTTCCGTAAGAACCGTCTTTCACTCTCTTTAGCGCCTCATCTATTGTATACAGTATATTCTGTTCATCGCTGGCCCTGCCGAGAGAGAACTCTACTTCGTAATTATCGCTCGCGACGTCCGCCATATGGAATGAATAACCGGAAAGATCGCCGCTCGATTCTCTTTGCGACGTCTTCAGGGCATCCTTCGTTATATGGTTTATGCCCCCGTCTATCTTTGCGCGCTCTTTTACCAAAAGCGCTTTGTATTTGTTAAGCTCCTTCTTAAGCATCTTCTTGATCTTTTTCTTCCTGGGTAAAGCCTGCGCTTTGACCTTTTTTGCCTTCACTCTTTTAACTATCTTCCTCTTCGCCGCTCTCTTTACTTTTTTCATACCAAACATTCTCCTTTTAATGAGCCCACAACTTACGTCAGCCAAAAGCTGACGTAAGTTGTTACTCTTTTTTCGCACATGGGCGAATTAATGCCGCAAGATACATTATAAAAGATGCCTATCGACATTTAAAATATCTTGCGGCTTACTCCTTAATGTTCTTAACGCATCTTTCGCAAAGGGCTGGATGATCCTTTTGCGTTCCAACTTTCGGACTGTAGTTCCAGCATCTGGAACACTTGCTGCCGCCGGCCTTTTCTATGAAGACAGCGCTTTCGCCATCCTTCAGTTCAACATTTGAAACTATAAATAGATACTTTAAAAAATCCCTCTCCTCGCTTAATATCTTCTTAATCTCGGGATCGCTTGTAGTTATCGTGACCGACGCTTCGAGGCCCGAGCCGATCTGGCCTCCTGAGCGCTTCTCTTCGAGCGATTTCAGGACCTCTTCTCTTGTATTGACCAACACGCTCCATTTTTTTTCCAAGCTATCATCGATCCAGCTTTTGTAAATCTTTTCGTCCGGCCATGATTCAAGATGGACCGACTCGCTCTTGGCCTTTACGTTTATATACCCCCACGCCTCATCTGTCGTTATCGCTAACAACGGCGCCATCAGCCTGAGAAGCGCCTCGAGGACCTCGAACATGACCGTCTGTCCGGACCTGCGCTCAATGGACTTCTTCGGGAACGTGTACATCTTATCCTTCATAACATCCAGATAGATGGACGAGACTTCTGTAACGCAGAAGTTATAGACATCCCTGTATACTTTATGAAAGGCATACGCCTCATAATTCAGAGTGGTCTCTTCTATTAAGAGAGCTAGCTTATGAAGCATCCACCTGTCAAATTCCGGCATGTCTTTAAGAGCAGCTCTATCCTGACCGGGATCAAAGTCGTACAAATTGCTCAACAGATATTTATATGTATTTCTTATCTTTCTGTATGCATCGGCAAGCCTGGTCAGTATCTCTCCGGAGAGCCTGATATCTTCTGAGTAATCACTTGATGCCACCCACAGCCTCAATATATCCGCGCCGTACTTCTTCATAACCTCTTCGGGAGTTATGACATTGCCCAAGGATTTGGACATCTTCTTTCCTTCGCCGTCAACGACGAATCCATGAGTAAGCACCTGCTTATACGGCGCTCTTCCGTCTATCCCCATTGCGGTTATCAGAGCCGACTGGAACCATCCTCTATGCTGATCGGAGCCTTCAAGATAAAGATCACACGGAAATGAAAGAATATCTCGCTTCTTCAGCACCGCCTGGTGACTAACGCCCGAGTCGAACCATACGTCTAGAATATCGGTCTCTTTTCTGAAATTACCGGAACCACACTTGCCGCATTTGGTGCCGGCCGGCAGAAGAAGCTCCTCTCTCTTTAAAAACCAGGCATCGGCGCCTTCGGCCTCAACGATCTTTGCAACATGGTCTATGACCTTGGCATCGAGCAGAACTTCTTTACAGTCTTTACAGTAGAAGGCTATTATGGGCACACCCCAATATCTCTGCCTCGACAGACACCAGTCCGGCCTGTTGGCCACCATGGCGGATATTCTCGACTCGCCCACTTCGGGTATCCATTTCACCCCTGACGATATCGTCTTTAGCATGACTTTGCGCAGATCGTCATGATCTATCTTTAAGAAATACTGATCTGTGGCCCTGAATATTATCGGCTTCTTGCACCGCCAGCAGTGCGGATATGAATGCGTGACCTCTCCTTCGTATAGCAATCTATTTAGCGACTTCAGCTTTTCCACGATCTCTTTATTCGCCTTTATGACATGATGGCCGCTGAATTCGCCGCAGGTATTGTCGAATATGCCTCTGGAGTCCACAGGCATCAGAGTATGCAGTTTGTATCTTTTTCCGGTAATATAATCTTCCTGGCCGTGGCCCGGAGCGGTATGAACGCACCCTGTCCCATCCTCCATCGAGACATAGTTCGCCAAGACTACCCTTGAAGTTCTATCGATAAAAGGATGCTTCGCCTCAAGCCCTTCAAGCTCTCTGCCCTTTACGGTATTCAGTATCTTATAATCCTTTATACCGATCTTGTTCATGGCGCTATCGGCTAGCATCTTTGCCATTATATAGACTTCGCCGCTCTTACCGGTTACGTATACGTAATCCGCATCCGGGTTTACAGCTATCGCGACATTGGCAAGCAGCGTCCATGGCGTCGTCGTCCATATTATAAAATAAGTATTGGGTATTGGGTATTGGGTATTGGGTATTGGGTCATTGTTCATCAAGGCGAATTTTACGTAAATAGACGGGGAGACCTTGTCCCCATATTCGACCTCGGCTTCAGCAAGGGCGGTTTCGCAAGTCGTGCACCAGTTGACCGGTTTAAGGTCCTTGTAAATATACCCTTTATCTACCAGTTTTCCGAAAGACCTTATTATCGCCGCTTCATAATCCTTCGCTAATGTCAGATATGGGTCGGCCCATTCGCCCATTATCCCAAGGCGCTTGAACTGCTCACGCTGAATATCGACATAATTCATCGCGTAGTCGTGAGCCTTCGACCTGAATTGGACCTGGTCGATCTCGTACTTGGTCATCTTCAATTCTTTAAAGAGCTGGTGCTCTACAGGCAGGCCGTGGCAATCCCAGCCCGGCACATAAGGCGAGTCGTACCCGCGCATCGTCTTGAAGCGAATGACTATATCCTTCAGGATCTTATTGAGCGCATGACCCATATGTATATTGCCATTGGCATATGGGGGCCCGTCATGCAGGATGAACTTCTCTCTTCCTTTATAGAGCCTCCGGATCTTTCCCGAGAGATCCATATCCTGCCAATGCTTAATGAATTTCGGCTCTCTATTAGGCAGGTCGGCCTTCATCGGGAAATCGGTCTTCGGCAGATTTAATGTCTGTTTATAGTCCATATTACTCGACATATTTTCCTATTATCAACTTTAGCTCTCTCTTTCTCCGGGCCCGGATAAGCTCCGGCCTTGTGATTATGGAGTCTTTGAGCGCGGATGCGCATATACAATCTCTCTCTTTTTTCAATTTCGGCACTACAGATTTCACTATTCTTTTTGAGATGTCGACGTTCTTCAACAGGTTCTGGATTATCATATCGAGTGATACGCTCTCGTTCGTCTTATCCATGCGCCAGCAGTCATAATCCGTGATACATGCCAGCGTGGCGTAGCATATCTCGGCCTCTCTGGCAAGTTTCGCCTCGGCAAGATTCGTCATACCGATGATATCCATGCCCCATGACCTGTAAAGATTGGACTCCGCTTTAGTGGAGAACTGCGGGCCCTCCATATTTATATATGTGCCTCCAAGGTGCATTGAAGCGCCGGCTTTAATTCCGGCGTCATAAAGCTCTTTCGACAGATGCGGGCATACAGGATCCGCGAACTGTATATGAGCAACTATGCCCGAACCAAAAAATGTCATTTCACGCCCATGATTAGTCCTATCCACAAATTGGGACGGCACTACTATATCGAGAGGCTTAAGCTCCTCTCTTAAACTGCCGCATGCGGAGACCGATATGATACGATCTACGCCAAGCTTCTTCATTCCATAAATATTGGCGCGGTAATTTATTTCACCGGGCAGCATCCTGTGCCCCTTACCGTGGCGGGCCAGAAATACGACTCGAGCGCCCTCAAGTGAGCCCGTTACATATTCGCCGGAGGGGTCGCCGAAAGGCGTCTTCACCTTTACCGCTTTTACATCTTTTATTCCGTCAATATTATAAAAACCGCTACCGCCTATTATGCCGGTCTTTCCACTCATACAATCGTCTCCATTCTAACTAGAGCCTCATCGCTATCCCGAATAATGTCCTGATCAAAAAGAGCTTCAAAAACCATATCGCTAAGAGCGCAAATATGGGCGACAGGTCTATACCTATGGAATATGCCGGCACCAGCCTCCTAAACGGCGCGAGTAACGGCTCTGTAATCTTGTAAAGAAACTGCACTATAACGTTATACGGATCCGGATTTACCCAGCTCAATAGCGCTCTTATTATTATGAGCCAGTTAGCTATTGTCAGGGCATAATCCAATATAGTCGTCAGCGCCGCTACGAGATTCCCTAATACGAACATAATCACCTCTCTTGGAGCTCTTTTGAACGCTCTCTTGCCGCCTCTACGGCATCTCTTATTATATCTTTGAATCTCCTTGATTCAAAAACTTTGATAGCTGCTTCGGTCGTGCCGCCCTTCGACGTCACCTTTGACCTCAATATAGCGGGAGGCTCTTTAAGTATTGCCAATAATTTTGCGCTTCCGAGCGCCGTCTTCAAAACAAGTCTCCTGGCAACATCATCTTTAAGCCCCGCGGCGCATCCGGCCTCTATAAGCGCCTCTATCATGTAGAAGAAATATGCCGGGCCGCTTCCGCTTATGGCGGTTACAGCATCTACCAGATCTTCATCAACCTCTACTACGTCGCCTATCGTAAGAAATATCTCTTTAACAAGCTCAACATGCTCCGGTCTAACACTGGCTCCGGAAGATATGCTCGATATGGACTCGCCTATCATAGCGGCCATATTGGGCATAACTCTTACTACCGGAATATCTTTGCCTACAATGTTTTCTATATACCCGGTCGTGATCCCCGCGGCTATTGATATTAAGAGCTTATCCTTTGAAGCGCCGCAGCAGACTTCTGTCTTAAGTATAGCTTCGATATCTTTCGGCTTCACAGCCAATATTATTACATCGGCGAACTTGACTACTTCATTATTATCTGTCTCAACTATGACCTTATATTTGGATCGAACATAATCTCTCCGCTTCGCGTCGAACTCACTCACCATTATCGACACGCTCTTCTCAAGAACATTCGAAAGACGGCTAAGAACGGCTTCGCCCATATTCCCGCAGCCAATAATACCTATCTTTTTACCGATCATCTGAATATGGCTCTCCCTATCCTTACCATCGTAGAACCTTCCTCTATCGCTATCTCAAAATCGTTAGTCATGCCCATTGATAGTATTAAGTATTGCGTATTTAGTATTGCGTTCAATTCGTCGCGCAGCTCACGAAGCTTTCGAAAATACGGCCTGACCTCTTCCGGATCTTTTACTTCAGGCGCCATAGTCATAAGCCCTAATATATTAATATTAGGATATAACGCGGCTTTTTCAAAAAAAGGCCTGGCTTCATCCCGGGATATACCGGACTTGCTCACCTCGCCGGACGTATTTACCTGGATGAGAACATTCTGGACCTTACCCGCTCTCTTTGCTTCCTTGTCTATGGCTTCCATTAAGCGCAGGCTATCTACGGAATGTATCAACGAAGATATAGATACTGCATCCCTGACCTTGTTTGTCTGCAGGTGCCCTATCAGATGCCAAGTAGTCTTGTTGCCTATGGCCTTATATTTAGCCATAGCATCCTGCACCCTGTTCTCGCCGATATCGTTAACACCTAAAGCCAAAACCTCTTCGATTTCAGAGAGATCGGCCTCTTTAGTAACGCATACGAGCTTTACGGCATCCGCAGGCCTGCCTGATTTCTCGCAACTCCTTGATATTCTTTGCTTTACAGCTTTTAGATTATCGGCGATCATTGGGCTATTTGTAACGCAATAAAATAGCATATATTGGCTCAAATAGCAACCAAAAAATGGTGCCTTGCGAATCGCCATCTATAGGCAGGCTACCACACTCTTCATCTCGATAAAACTTTTCTGTTTCTACGGTTAATTGATCGCGGGTCCTGCCATTGGATCTCCCAAATTTCTTAATGGGGGGTTAATAAAATAGGACTTCAATAGACCCTTATTATTCTTATCCCCCCATCCCCCATTTCGAAATTTGGGTCCCATCCAATGTCACCCGCATATGATATCCCCAGGAACAGAAAAGTTTTAGTCAACCCTTCTTCAGCAAGCTTCAGGGCAGGCGAAGACCTTGGGGTCACCCACCTGAAGCGGTGTTAAATAATTTTTACACCTTATGGCGGTATAGCAAAAAAATTGTAATTCCGAAAGAATAAAATTTTTGTAAAAATTATTACAAATAAATTTGGATGCCCAATCCAAATTTATGTCCGCTGAAGGTGGGTGACCCCAAGGTCTACAGCCTGCATGTGGGCAGGAAGGCCGAAGAGTACTTAATGGCGATCTATTTTGATAACAGCTTTACGATGGGCTTATCGGCGGGCATGAAGTCATATGAGCCGAGTTCCGACGGGCCGACCCAGCGGATCTCTTCGTGTTCATTGATCTTGAAATCTCCGGAAAGATGTTTTACTCTGTAGGCGAGTAATTCTATCGGCACCATGCAGTACCTGAACTTACTCGCAATAATGAACTCCCCTATTTCAGACTCTATCTCAAATTCTTCTTTCAGCTCTCTCTTTAAACACGCTTCTGCCGTTTCGCCGGGCTCGATCTTCCCTCCCGGGAACTCCCACCTTCCGCCGAGAGCACTCCCTTTACGCCTTTGAGCGATCAGGATCTTGCCGTTCTTCTCGATCACGGCGGCAGTGACCTGTCTTTTGTGTCCGGCGAGATACGATAAGAGAAGCTTTAATTTTTTCATCTTCTCCTTAATTCCTCGAGCCAGTAATTCAGCCTCTTGGTGAATTCTGCGTAAGCGGACCTCTCTTTATCGGTATACTCGCCCACCCTCTTGCCCGCGAAGGAGAGCCTCTCCTGCAAAGACTCATGGATCACCTCTTCAGAGGGTATCACGGCATTCTTTGTATCGCTAATGCCGTCCCAAGATTCATTTACCGGAAATCCGCCCTTCTTTAGAGAGAGATCGTATGTGGCGTCGACCAAAGTCCACCTGCCGTCGATATTGATCTTCGTCGCCAGATGAGCCGTTATCGGCATATTCTTGGCCACCTTTTTTAATGCGGGAGGGAACTTTATGGCGGGATCATTCCAGTTAAAGAGATAGGTTACGTACTTCACCGGGAGTCCGAGCTCCCCCATCATCAGAGCCATAAGAAAATGTTTCGGGACGCATGACCCCTTATTCATACTTATCAAGCCCGACGGGCCGGTCTTGGGGTCTCTCAGCTCGGGGACTATCGCGTAAGGAATATCCCTGATATGCTGATATATCGATATTCTGGCGCTCTTAGTGGAAAGCGATTTCGTCCATTCGATGAATTTTTCAGCTAAAAGCTTATCTTCCATAACCGCACCCATCATGAGGCAGGCCGACTCTTACAACTTCCCTTATCTCTACGCAGGTAAAGATACGCCCCGATACGGTTATCTGGCTGCCCAGGCGGGACTCGTATACAGCGCAATAATATCTGTCGGAAACGCCCTGTTTTAGATTGGCGCAAGGATCCGTTTCAAGCCCGCAGCACTTGCCGCACTGATTACACAGGGCCTCATACTCACCGGACACTTTGCGCTGGCTATCGACATATGCTATCTCATCCATATCGCTCATTTCGATCGAGGCGTCTTGCTCTATTAGAAGTTTTAACGGCAGAGGATTAGGGACGGCTATCTCTTATATTCTACTTCCATAAATATTATGCCGGGTATTTACCAATATAACCTGGCAAACCTTTTTGAATAACGCTTTATCCATTCTTCGGATGCTTTCTGCATAGACAATTCATGTCCAAGCTGGAGCGACCGAAGCATTCTATATTCATCTATAAGATAGAGCTGTTCCACCAGCTTTACCTTGAAAGCGTCCGAATAACGGTAGAACGATACACCCACATTGAATAGATCCTTGTTTTCGCCGTCTTTTTTGGAGTGCATCACCTTGGCTTTAATCCTGAAAACCTTATCCTGCAGCGGCATCTTAAGTATTATGATCTCGTCCTTCTTGAGAGGGTATCTTGAAAGAAATAGAAGTCCCCCTTCGCTCATGTTCAGCGTCTTAGTTCTCTCTTTTATCTTTTTGGGAGCATGTTCAAACTCTAGGGGATAACAGATGGGGTGCCTTATGAAATGCCTTCTCTCTTTCGCATGCAGCATAGAGACCTCTAAAAGTAGTTATTAAATATCTCTGCCACCTTTTCCGATATATCTTTGGCCAGGCCTTTTGTCTGGAACGGTTTCGGCCGATATTCTATCTCGGCGTATCTTGCAAGCCCTATAGCGGTTACACCGCGCAGGCTGTCGATGCTCGATATATTGCCCTCGGCATTCTTCACCATACCCATCTTTACAGGGCAGGATAATCTCTCCTCCAGAATATCTACCACACCTTCTGAAAAAGCAAATCCGCCGGTGAGCACTACCAGCTTTATATTCTGGCCTTTCTTAGAAAATTCTTCGCACCTTGCCTTGACGCGGGAGATGATATTATCGAGCGCGGTACTCGTCTTCGGATCTCCTTTTATATCCGCGGCACCGGCAGGTATCACGCTCATGATGCTTAAGCATCCTCCGGAAAATATTGATATCTCCGTAAGAGAAGCTCCGATATTCAGGAGCAGAGCGCCCTCATCCCTCCACGTATCCTCCAAAAGTCCGGCGCCATCGGCGATCCCGGAATATATTACTCCCTTAATATCATACCCGGCGCTATCAACGCATTTATAGATATTCTGTATATGGTTAATGCCCGCGGTTATCACATACATCTCGCATGATAATCTCGAAGCATAAAGCCCGAGAGGGTTCTTGATGGCCGGCTGGTCATCGATGGAATAGTTAAGGACGATCCTGTGTATGATCTCTCTGTCGAACGGTAATCTTATTGTGCCGGCGGCATTTACGCACTTGGCCATATCCGACTTCGTGACCTCTCTCCCCCTCGAGGAGAGCGGCACCATGCCGCGGGACTTCTCCCCCACCACGGTCTCGCCGCTTATATTGACATAAATATTGCCGGGGGATCTGGACATCTTCTCGTTTAGCTTCGTCAAGACTTTAGCAACGGAATTGGATGCCTCGTCGAGGCTCATTATAGACCCTCTGAATACACCTTTCGACGGTTGGCTCTCGTAGGCGAGTATCCTGGACCGGGTCCCGTCAAATATCTCGAGCACCGCCGCGGATATCTTCGACGAACCTATATCGAGACCGGTTATCGTATGAATTTTCTTTATCATTTCGGGCTTATGGCTATATCTTTGAATCTGACATCTATGTAGCTTATACTATCGAGCACAAGGCGCGGATCCCTTAATGTGTCATGGAGCGCTTCGAGCCTCTCTTTCAGGTTTTCATATCCTATTATTATCATGGGGCCGCCTTCG
>Ga0268276_1001152_pt1 | contig 27376 bp, 26 predicted proteins | sample saktaG_4_FD_190145 | JGI IMG/M metagenome (GOLD analysis project Ga0268276, IMG submission 190145) | Saline water microbial communities from Sakinaw Lake, British Columbia, Canada - sak_2010_1_5_45m | ecosystem: Environmental > Aquatic > Non-marine Saline and Alkaline > Saline ...
TGCATCGGGCGGCATCCTCGTCTGCTGCGGCAAACCCATGACGCTCCAGCAGGAGAAGACGTCGGACCAGGGCAAGGAGAAGCATGTCCCGGTTATCGAGAGATCGGCGAATGGTATCCTGATGAAGGTTGGCTCGGTCCCCCACCCGATGGAGGAGAAGCACTTCATCGAATGGATCGAGGTGCGCAGCGGCAATGCTGTATATATCCGGGGGTTAAAAGCAGGGGAGAAGCCCGAGGTAGAGTTCTGCATAACCGACACGAATGTAAAAGCACGGGTGTACTGTAATGTGCACGGGCTTTGGACAAACAAACCGTAATTTTTTAATCTCTCCTGTCTGGTATACAAATCCCTTGTGTGGATTTTCATACAAACGCTTTGTGACCCGGGTTTTTATTGGCGTGTTTTACCAAAAACTCATAGAGAAGCAGGAGCTATCCTTGTGTAATGAAGGGGTTCGCGTTCCTCTCAACGATTGTCGCAGATCTCGGTGATACCTTTGTTTTCATCGCGCCGATCACCTGTGCCCCCCTCGTTGTGGCAATCCTCTTTACCGAATGGTCCATGCTCCTCCCTATGGCAGTGGTCCCACTCGTATTCTTTTTCGCTGGTCTTACATTGAAACGTCTCCCGCGCAACGAACGGGAGCACCGGCTCTCAACCGCGATGTGTTCTGTAGCCCTCTTCTGGTTTGCCTGTGCTGCGATCAGCGGAATCCCCTTTGTCCTGGGGCTGCATATGAGTTTTACCGATGCCCTCTTCGAAGGGATGGCGGGATGGACAAGTACCGCGTTTTCCATGACCCGGGCACTGGATACCGTTCCTCACACCCTGCTCTTCTGGCGTTCCTATATGCAGTGGATCGGAGGGATTGGAATCGTCGCCTTTTCCCTTGCGATGGCGAGCAGCTCAGGGCTCTTTACGACGAAACTGCTCCGTACTGAAGGCCGGGACGAACCGCTTATGCCCTCGGTGCTCTCTGCAGGGCGTTCTCTTTACAAGATCTATGCGCTGCTCACCTTCCTTGCCATCGGGCTTATCCTGTTCTCCGGCCTGTCGTTATGGGAATCGGTAAACCTTGCTCTTACGACTATATCTACGGGAGGATTCACAATCCATGCGGAGGGGATCCGGTATTACCAGTCTATCACCCTTGAACTTATGCTGATCCCGGTGATGATTGCCGGCGCGCTCCCGTTCAAACTCTATTTCCTGATCTTCCAGAACCGCCGCCTGAGCCTTTTTGGTGATGAGCAGGTCAAACTCTTTTTCCTTTTCACCGGTATCGGGGTGCTCGTCATCATGGCAGACTTCCTTTTTTTCGATACTATGGAATTTTTTACCGCACTCGAACAGGGCCTTTTCATGACCGTCTCTGCCCTCACTACAACAGGATTTCAGAACGCAAACCCGCATGCATGGGCAAGTACAACGCTCCTATTCCTGACCATGCTTATATTTATCGGAGGTGCGTCAGGCAGCACTGCGGGGGGGATCAAACTCAACCGGGTTGCCTTAGCGTATCACGGGCTTCTCTGGTGGTTCAAGCGGGCGTTTGTGAGCGGAAAAGTCCTCATCCCGCTACGGATTGAAGGGAAAGTGATCCCCAAAGCAACTGCAGAACTCGAGACTGCCAAGAACATGCTGGTGATCCTCCTCTCGGTTACGATGATCTTTGTTGCAACCCTCTGTGTGCTGCAGTTCCATATCACCTCCTTTTCCATCACCGATATCGTCTTTGAGACCGTTTCCGCATTTTCCACCTGCGGGATTAGTACCGGGTACGTGTCCTATGAGATGCCGGTGCTGTCGAAATGGATCTTTATTTGCCTCATGTGGGTGGGCAGGCTCGAAGTGATCCCTGTCGTAATGCTTATGATCGCCCTTTTCCGCGGGCCTGAATGAACCCGGCAACAGGCCGGTTACGCAACTTTTCTTAAGTTAACATCAGGAGATCTAATATAAATTGCCCGCCAACAGGATCACGATGAAACAGATCGCCCTGTACGGCAAGGGGGGGATCGGGAAATCAACAACGTCCGCAAACCTTTCCGCGGCGCTCTCCATGCAGGGGCTGGATGTCCTCCAGATCGGGTGCGACCCCAAGAGAGACAGTACCCGGATGCTGATGCACGGCAGTTTTATTCCGACTGTGATGGACCTTGTCCGTGAACGAGGCGCTGCCGAGGTCTCCCGCAATGATGTGGTCTATACGGGGTTCAACGGCGTCCGGTGCGTCGAGGCGGGGGGTCCTGAGCCCGGTGTCGGGTGCGCCGGCAGGGGGATCATCGCCACGTTCCAGCTGCTTGAAAAGTTCGGGGCACTGACCGGAGACGTGATCGTCTATGATGTGCTCGGCGATGTGGTCTGCGGGGGCTTTGCCATGCCGATGCGTGAGGGGTATGCACAGGAAATTTACCTGGTTACTTCAGGAGAGCTGATGTCGCTGTATGCAGCAAACAATATCTGCAAGGCAATAAAGCGCCTCTCCCAGCGGTCTAAGAGCACCTGCCGGCTTGCAGGAGTCATCTGCAATGCCAAGAACATGCCCCGCGAGGAAGAACTGGTAGCAGAATTTGCACGACGGGTAAACAGTTCACTCGTACAATACATCCCGCGGGACAGGTCTGTCCAGATCGCAGAGATCCACAAGCAGACGGTGATTGAATATAACCCGGGATCAGAACAGGCGGAACGGTACCGGACACTTGCATCGCGGGTCATGGAGAATAACCAATTCACCATCCCGACACCTCTTGAGATTGATGAGCTTGAAACCCTTGCCTTCGAATACCTCCAGGTTTGAAGGGTGCACGCTCACCGGGGCGCTCTCCATCACCACGTCTGTCTGCAACAGCATCAGCGTCGTGCACGGCCCAAGGGGATGCGCCCACCATAATTTTTCACTCCTGCACGCCACCGCACTGGAACACGATAGTGTCGTGGCTCCTGTTATCCAGTCAAGCGGACTTCTGGAAAATGAGATTATCTTCGGGGGTGAGGCAGCACTGGAACGGACGCTCGCCCGTACAGCCTCCCTCTGTCCGGCATGTATATTTGTGCTGTCGACCTGCATTGCTGATGCAATCGGCGACGATGCCGGTGCAGTCAGCCGGATGGACTGGGGGGTTCCGGTTATTCCGGTTCCGACAGGAGGATTTCTGGGGGGTGTTTTTGAAAAGGGGGTAAATAATGCCCTTTGCACGCTCTCGGACATGGCAGAGCCCTGCAAGCCCGAGGGCACGATAAACATTATCGGTGAAAAAAACCTCGAATATGAAGTTGAGGAGAACTATACAGAAATATCCCGCCTCCTGTCCCTGCTCGGGCTTTCCATGAATATACGGTTCGTGCACAATATCTCAAATAAAGATATTTCACATCTCGGGCAGGCATCATTAAACGTGCTCAGGGATCCGGGGATAAACCCTGTCGGGAACCACCTGAAAGCGCGTTTTGGGGCAGCCTATATCCCGTCATTTCCCTATGGGATCTCCGGTACACTACAGTTCTTAGAAATGACGGCAGCAGCATGCGGGGTGCCGCTTCATTCCGCACTTTCTGAGGAAATTTCGGTTCAGGAAGATGTGCTGGCAGGATTTTCTGACCTTGCCGGCACTCGTATCGCGTTGGACGAACGCGGCCTTGCATCACCGGTGTCTGCAGTTGTCCGTGAAGTGGCAGCCGCTCTGAAAATGAAGGTTTCAGAAGATGGATGTCGTGTTCCGGTCCCCACGGATCTCCCCGTGGGAACCGCGGGGATACACCGGATGCTCCACCGCTGGAGGCGGGTGATCCATGCCTGAATGTACCAATCCTCTCTGGCCCTGCGCGATGACCGGGGCGGCAGCCTGTCTTGCAGGATTCGATGGCATGACGGTTGTCATCCATGGATCAAGCGGCTGTTATTACTATCCAACCACGCTGCTCCATGCGCCTCTTTACGGGACATTTATTATCGAGGAGGAAGTCATCTTCGGGTCAGAGCAGCGCCTTTTACAGGTGATAAAAGAAGTTGCATCATCCGGCCAGAGGATTGCGGTCGTGACAACATGCGTCCCCTCAATTCTTGGCGAGGATATCAGGGCGATACTTGCCTCGCATGATGTCCTCCTTGTCGACAGCCCGGGATTTTCCGGCGATTTCGAGTCGGGCTATCGCAACGCTCTGTCTGCCCTTGAGCCCCGCGTCAGCCCCAAAAAATTCGGTGTTAATATTGACGGCGTGTGCATCTTTGACCCATTCTACCGGGGAAATGTGCGGGAGCTTTTACGGCTTTTAAGTAAAGCCAAAGTCCCGGTCGCAACGGTTTTTTGTGCAGATTCTCTCACCCGTGTGCAGGAAGCTTCCCCTTTTACGATCGGGACAAACAGCGATATCGCCAGTGGAGTCGGTGAAAACCTTGGCGGCACTCTGGGTATGAAGGAACTTGCTGACACGTTCAGCCGGATATGCAATGTTATTGAAGGTGCGGATGCCAGGCCGGTGCTGCAGGAGATTGCGTCCGAAGAAGACCGGATTATTCAGGTATGTGACAAGTTCCTTCGCAGGTTTGATCCACCCCGTGTTGCAGTCTTTTCATGGGCATCCTATGCGGCATTTGCCGCTGACACCCTGAGATCCTATCTTGATGCGGAGATTGTCTGCATTGGCACCCGCAGCACTCCTCCCCCGGGATCATCACGGGTATTTGAACGGGCGGAGGGGCTCTCGCAGGTACAGGCACTCATTGAGAACCACAAACCCGATCTTATTCTCGGCTCCTCATTTGAACGCCCGGTGAGCGGGGATACGGCATTTGTCGGTCTTACGCCGCCACTGCGGGGAAAGGTGAGGCTCGGCTCCCATCCGATTGCCGGAATTGAGGGGACGCTGGGGTTTATCGAAGACGTGCTGAATGCCTGTATGGACCAGCACCGGTAAACCCTATAGGGGTCTCTCACAATGTATACGCCCCGCATCTCACGATGTCATTCACTTTCACACCGCGCAGGTTGAACCCTTAAATACACGGTCCGGCAATGCCATACTACGACTAAAAGGTGGTCGTGTATGATGCAAAAATCAGGGTATTTCCGTAAGACAGGGTGCATTGCGTATGACTCCGATGGCAAACCCCACATGGTCATAGAACTGCATGTACGGGGAGAGCGGTTTGCGATCCGGCTAGCGGACCTTGCACGGGCTTTGGCTGGCAGGGTCCATGTGCAGGTCGAGTCCCTTGCACATAACTGGAAATATTACCTGGGAAGTGTGAACGGGCTTGCAAAATTGTCAGCTTCCGGAAAGGCTCTTAATATTGATATCTTTGAATGCGGCAGTTTTACGGTATCGCTTAACTCCCTGCGGGCGGTGATATATGGCAGGGACCGTATGGCGGTGATTGTAAAGATACCGGAAGATTCTCCTTCCCCTGCACGTCAGAAGAAATATCCCTATGGTCAGCAGCAGATAAGCGCGAAAGCGTAATGCAGATCCCATATCCCCCAGTCCTCTCATGGAACATATTATAATCCCTCTTTTTCCTGACAATATCGTTCAACATTAATACTCTCACGGACAGATCTTTTATCAACTGGTGCATCCCTCACTTTTTTATCCGGGAGCATCACTGACGCTATGGTGCAGGCGGTAGTGCCGATATGGAGCCATCAGATGATATATTTCGCGAGCTTGTAGAACACCAGCAGGATTTTATCGTTAAGTTCTCTGTTGAAGGGCGCATCCTCTACGTAAATCCTGCATACTGCGAACTTGTCGGAAAGACAAAAGACGAGCTTATCGGCAGCATCTTCATGCCTGTCACCGAACGGCAGTATGCAGATGTTATCGCAACACAAATGGTGAAGTTGTTCCGGCCGCCTTATTCCTGTTATGTCGAGCAATGGATGCCGACAAAGAAAGGAATGCGGTGCATCAACTGGTCAGCAAAGTCGCTGCTTGAAGGGGCCGGCACCGTCCGTGCGATTGTTGCGTCCGGGCGGGATATCACCGCCCAAAAAAACAAGGAAAGGGATATCCAGAGACGCGACCGGGAGCTGATGCTTCTCGTCGAGAGCGGTAGCCAGATGTACTATTCGCACACTCCCAACCATGTCCTTGACTATGTCAGCCCGAGAATCCGCACCCTGCTCGGGTGCCGCCCGCGGTCAGGAAAACGGTTATGGACCGACCACCTCTCCCAAAACCCTGCAAATGCGGCAGGGCTGGAACGGACGCTTCGGGCAATCACGTCCGGCAGGCGCGAACCCGTATACCGGCTGGAATTAATGACCGCAGATGGCGGTACAGTCTGGGTTGAGGTGAACGAAATCCCCGTGGTAAAAGACTCAAAGACGGTTGCCATTGTCGGCTCTCTGGTTGATGTGACCGAGAAGAAGCAGGTGGAAGAGGGGCTTGCAGAGGCAGACATCCTGATCAAGGGGCCCGGGGCTGCCGGTACGGGATGGCGGTCTGAACCCGGGCACCCCGGACATTCTGCGGTGGAATCTCTCCGGTCGATATTTGGCAGGAAACAGGACGAGCCTGACCGGGATTAGGCTGGACGACACCCCCCGTATCCGCAGGCTCAGAACGTCCTATCTACCCTTCCTCACGCACTCAGCAATATACGAACCGGCCATCGTTGTCCGTGCCGAGCCGCCCATGTCCTTTGTCACCATGCCGTCTTTGATGCTCATCTCGATTGCATGTAAAACAGCCTCGGCAGCCTCGTGCTCTCCGATATGGTCAAGAAGCAGCGAGCCCGCCCAGATGGTGGCGATTGGGTTTGCGACCCCCATGCCCTTGTACTTTGGTGCAGAACCGTGAATGGGCTCGAACATGGACGTGCCCTTCGGGTTGATGTTGCCGCCGGGTGCAAGGCCTAGCCCGCCCTGGATCATGGCGCCGAGGTCAGTGATGATGTCGCCGAACATATTGGGTGTGACCACGACATCGAACCATTCCGGGTTTTTCACAAACCACATCGTGATCGCGTCGACAAAGTTGAACTCGGTAGCGACGTCCGGGTACTTCTTTGACGTTTCTAAAAAGACATCGCGCCAGAGCCCGTAGATATCAGACAGCACGTTTGCCTTGTCGACCGAGGTGAGCTTCTTCTTCCGGCGCTCTGCAAGGTCAAATGCATAGGTCTGGACACGCCGTGCGCCTTCCCGTGTGATCACGCCGATCTGGTAGGCAATCTCCTCGGCGTCGCTCTCAATATCCAGCCCGAATTTCACGGAATAGAGTTCCCGGTCGACGTTGAGGGTCGTCTTCTGGTGTTTCCTGAACCGCGAGCCGATACCCACATAAAAATCCTCGGTGTTTTCCCGGACAACGATAAAGTCGATGTCTTTCGGGCCTTTTCCCGCAAGCGGTGTCTCTACGCCGTCTAGCAGTTTGATCGGCCTGAGGTTCACGTACTGGTCGAAGTGGAACCGGAGTGCAAGGAGGATGCCCTTCTCCAGTATACCGGGGTTCACCCGTTCGTCACCGATCGCTCCGAAATAAATCGCCCTGAACTTCGAGAGTTCCTTCAAGTCTTCCTCAGTGAGCAGGATCCCCTGGGTAAGGTACCGGTCCGCCCCGATATCAAAGTCCGTCCACGCGATATCAAAATTGAATTTTTCGCCTGCTGCGTCCAGAACCTTTTTGCCTTCAGCGATGATCTCCGGGCCGATACCGTCCCCGTCTATCGCCGCGATTTTGTACATACCGGTGCCTCCTTCAACTCCTTTGCATATCCTACAAGCCCCGCCGCCTCGACTATACGGTACATAAACTCCGGTACCGGCTCAACGGAATACTCCCTGCCATCTACCATAATCTTACCCTCCCTCTCCCGTACAGCGATCTCACACCCGTCTTTCATCTGGTCGGTGTCCGGGCATACAAGGGGGAGCAGCCCTACATTGATCGCGTTCCGGAAAAAGATGCGGGCAAAGGATTTTGCAAGGACCACCCGGACTCCCGCGCCCTTGAGGGCGAGCGGGGCGTGTTCGCGTGACGAGCCGCACCCGAAGTTCCTGCCGGCGACAATGACGTCACCACCCTGCACCAGCCGAGAAAAATCGTCCCGTATACCTTCGAACGCATGTTTTGCGAGTTCCTTCTCATCGTAGATCGTGAGGAACCTTCCCGGGATGATCGCGTCCGTATCAACATTGTCGCCAAATTTCCAGATCCTCATCATCAGACCTCCCGTGGATCGGTGATCTCACCGGTGATCGCGCTTGCTGCTGCCGTCGCTGGTGAGCAGAGGTATACCTTTCCTTCTGTACTCCCCTGCCTCCCCCGGAAGTTACGGTTCGACGTGGAGAGCGAGACTTCTCCGGGTGCAAGAAGCCCGAAAGCACCGCCCATGCACGGACCGCAGCAGGGGGCTTCCACAAGAGCACCGGCAGTAACAAACCTCTCGATCAATCCTGCCCGCAATGTTTTGAGATACTCCTGTCGGGAAGCGGGGATGATGATCACTCTCACCGATGGGGAGAACGATCGTGTGCCCAGTACTTCTGCCGCCTCGGAAAAGTCCTCAAACCTCCCGTTCGTGCAAGACCCGATAAAGACTTGGTCGACACGCGTGCCCACAACTTTTCCCACCGGCACTCCAAGGTCCACATTGTGGGGTACGGCAACCTGAGGTTCGAGGCGGGAAACATCATACTCCCTCCTTTCTGAAAATGTTGCATCAGGGTCGCTTGCGAGGTCAAACGGCCTGATTCCTGCCCTGCGCTGCCGGATATAGTCCCATGTTATGGAGTCAGGGGGGACGATGCCGGCTTTTGCTCCCATCTCGATTGCCATATTGCAACAGGTCATCCTCCCCGCCATATTGAGATGGTGCATGGTTTCCCCGTCGAACTCGATTGCCTTGTACGTCGCACCGTCCGCCCCGATGTCTGCGGCGATCGAGAGGATGAGATCCTTTGCGCCCACGCGGTCCTGAAAATTTCCCCGGACATTCACCAGAATAGTCTCGGGCACCTTGAAATAGAGTGCCCCGAACTTGAGGACAAAACCCATATCCGTCGACCCGATACCGGTCGCAAATGCCCCCACAGCACCATACATGCATGTATGGGAATCTGCACCCACTACGATCTCGCCGGGTGCTGCGTGCCCCTTCTCGACAACCACCTGGTGGCAGACCCCCTCGGCAATATCGTAGTTATGAATCCCCTGCTCGCGGGCGAATTTCCGCATATAGACATGGTTCTCTGCTGCGGGAATCGAGTCCGCAGGTATCTGGTGGTCAAAGAGCATGACGATCCTTTTTTTATCAAAGACCTGCGTCCCGCCCATCTCATAGAATTTCTGGATGGCAAGCGGCCCGGTGATGTCATGGATCATCGCTGCATCGACCGGTACCATAACGACGCTGCCCGCCCGGATGTCCCTGTTGCATTTACCCGAGAATATTTTCTCTGTGATCGTCGCTCCCATGCTCAATCGTTAGTACTATAGGCACGCTGGGATATTGTAATTTTATGCGGGAAAGGGTATGGTGCACCAGAGCGCCCGGTATTTACTTTCAGGAGTCTGTCCGCTGCCATCAGCATATCGGGGCAAAAATTGAATTTCTCTTCCTGTAGTTGTCCATGGTTCAGTGCTAAAATTTTCGCACCTTAAGCAATCTTTAACCACATCGCGCCTCAACTCTATCCCGATAACCATGATGCGAAGGATTGCAATCCTCTCTGCAGCTATCATCCTTGTTGCGATGGCCCTGATCGGTACTGTGGCTGCCTCACCCTTTGATTCGACAAGTGACCGCGTGATTCATGCCAGCGGAAATGGCAATGTTATCGGGACGCCCGACCGTGCACAGGTCTCCCTTGCGGTCGAGACAGAGAACCCTGATGTGAAAATTGCACAGCAGGATAATGCTGCCCGCATGAAACAGGTGATTGATGCGCTTGTCGCTGCAGGTATCCCCGCGGATGCGCTCAAGACAACGGGGTATAACATCTACCCTGTCTATGATGACATCTATAAATCGCAAAATGACCAAAAGATCCGCTCGTACCGTGTGACAAATACCGTGACAGTCACGCTCCATGATGTGAGCAGGACCGGCGATGTCATCGATATCGGGGTAGCGAACGGCATTAACCAGGCAAGTTCCATCCAGTTCATGCTCTCGGACGAGCAGGCACAGGTGCTGCGCACCGAAGCCCTGAAAAAGGCGGTTGCCCGCGCCCGTGCGGATGCCGATACCGTTGCATCTGCTTTCGGCGTCCAGGTTACCACGATCAGGGATGTCGATATCAGCAGCGGGTATACTCCCGTTCTGTACGAGAACTACGCAGTAGGGGATATGATGAAGGCAGCAGCGCCTACTCCCATCCAGGCAGGTGACGTGACGGTGAGCGCTACCGTGTCTGTCAATTTCCTATTCAGATAATCCCCAAATCTCTTTTCACAATCTTTTTACCCAAGCAGTGTGTGACTATTTCATAAAAACAATGACTTAAGAGTCCGGACACTTCCGGCATCAATACGGGTCATCCAAGTATCGAATATCCCAAAAACTGCGGATACAATAGGAATGATCGAAGAATGGAGCGCAATATCGGCTTTAAGGAGCGCAGGTATATTGAGGAATTGAGGATCCTCACCAAATCCACCGCACTTGACTGCGTAATTGATGACAGGTTCGAAAGGGTCATCTACGTAATCCGGCAGGGTGATATGGGGCTTGCAATCGGGAAGAAAGGTGAGAACATCAAACGGCTGCAGAACGTGCTTGGTAAAAGGATCGAGATGGTGGAATATGATGAGGCACCCGATACGTTTATTGCAAATATTTTCAAACCCGCAGAGGTGGCCAGGATCGAACGAACCCCCGAAAACGGCCCGGTTCATGTGCTTTTGAAAAAGAAAAATGATCTCGGGATTGCAATCGGGAAAGGCGGGTGCAATATTGAAAAAGCACGGATCCTCTGCCGCAGGTTCTTTGGGATTGAAGTAGGAGAGGTGCTGCTAGCACCGGTGGAAGCATGAAAAAACCGATCGATCCTTCCATCATCGCAGAAATCTGGAATGTGATCAACGAGCGGGCAGAACACCCGTCAGAGCAGTCCTACACGAGCCGGCTGCTCACCGATGAAAAAGGGATTGACCGGGCACTGGAAAAGGTCGGCGAGGAGGCAACTGAGTTCATCCTTGCGGTAAAAAACGGTGTACCTGAACGTACAAAAGAAGAAGCAGCAGACCTTCTTTTCCACATGCTGGTTGTGCTCCGTGCAGCGGACATTGACCTTGCCGATGTTTTACTTGAGCTTGAGCACCGGAGAAAATAGTCCTGCTTTTATTTTTGTAAGAACGTTGCAAGATCTGTCATCGGTGGCAGGTCATTCTCGTGCTGCCCCCCGCCGGTGAGCACGCTTTCGTCAGCATATATAGGCGCATTTTCCCGAAGGGCAAGTGCGATGCCGTCGCTTGGGCGGCAGTCAACCTTCACCTCTTTTGTCCCACAAGAAAGAATGAGCTGTGCATAATACACGCCATCCAGAACGGTATCGATCTGGAGCGACTGCATCGTGATCCCAAATTTTCCGAACGTTTCTACAAAGAGGTCATGGGTGAACGGGCGGGGGAGCACCTCTTTGTTTATGGCACTTTTAATAGACACCGCTTCCCAGAGCCCGACAAAGATCGGCAGCAGGAGTCCACTGCCATTTGAAAGCACAACCACAGGGACAGTGCCTGACGGGTTCTCGACAACAAAAACTCCTCTGACCGTACAGGGAACGGGTGTCATAGGTGAGATAGACATCATCCCGCACCCTGATAATGGTTGAGGTGCATTCAGAGGGGAGGTTTACCCGCCGTTGCTTCCCTGCGGACGATGAGGATGCCTGAGATAATGCCCAGCGCAATATTGAAGTAATAGAGGACAAGCCGCCAGATCACGACAAAAATTCCAAGGATTGCAGACGGGATGAAAAGGGCATACATGGAGGTCGCGCCGACTTCCGCAATACCGGAACTCCCCGGGGTGATCGGGACCATCATCAGGATGGCGAGGATCAGGTTGATGACAAATGACTCAAAGAAGAGCGGAGGCTGCCCCAGCCCGACAAGGATGAGCGAAGCAGTCGCGCATTCGGAGACCCAGTAGAGCAGGGTAAAAAACATGCCCCACACAAGTCCCCCTCTTGCACTATGGACAAACTTTTTGAGTGCCCCGTGAAAGTTGTCAACCTCCTTGTCGATCCGGACAACAAGTTCTTCGAAACGGGCAGGTTCCCAGTGTTTTGTGAAAAACTTTGCCCCCCTGACCATTGCAATTTTGAGGATCTGGGGCCGGGTGGCAAAAACAATGAACAGGAAAAAACAGCCGGCAATGAAGATGAGGGTGATGTACATGATAAGACCGGATGTAACACCAAGGCTCTTCCATTCACGGTCAAGGGCGAGCATGGCGAATGTGGCAAGGATCACGAGCACGATCCCGTCCAGCACCCGCTCCATGATCACGATCGCAGTTGCATCACCGAGAGGAACATCTGCCTTATAGAGCTCATGGATCCGCACCGGCTCCCCTCCTGCCTGTCCGGGTGTTACCGCAGCCGCGAGCAGGTTGGCAAATACAAGGTTGAGGGAATAAAAAAATCCGATACGGTATCCCAGTGAACGGGTCATCAGCTGCACGCGCCATGCCCAGAAGCACAGGGTAAAAAGATGGGCGACGAATGCGAGTACAAGGAAAATGGGGTTGATCTTCTGTAACGAGTCAATGGTCTGGTCGTTGATGGTAAAGAGCAGGACAACAGCAAGGACGATGAGGGAGAATGCAACCGATATCAGGAGCCATTTCCCTGTTGACCTGTCCAATTGTATCACCCAAATGTTCCTGGTATTGGCGCTGGTTTGTATCGTTAGAGGTTAGAAAACAAAGTATAAACGCTTGTATGGTTGATATGATGAGGAACTGTCAGGCAGGCAGGTTATACCGTGAACAGGTCGCGGTCAGATACTATAGAAAAAATTCCTGACCTCACCGCAGCATCAAGCCAGCCGTGCCCGTAGCTGAAACAGGCAAGGGCGTCCTGGGGCTGCCCCAGCAACCGGAATACATTACCCTGTCGGGCATACACGGCGGTAATCGTAAGGACACGTTCTGCTGCAGCATGCATCACGGTTCCCTGCATAGGAGAGGCAATAACCGCTGACCGGGCAGTGTCCAGCAGGCATGCGTACCGTCCGGTCTTCTCTTCCAGTTTCCCGCACAGTGATAGGGGCACTCGTTCAAACGGGGTGCTGACCGGGCAGGACACTGACTGCATCTCAAAATATCCTGTTGCTGTACCGAAATGGAGCCACCCGTACCCGTAACAGAATGCAGCAAGGGCATTGACCCAGTCTCCCTGAGAAAGGAAGGTGTTCCCATCATGGAGGTATGCGGTAACCATCTCAAGGATATCCTCTGCGGTTGCGTAGAGGGATGTTTTTTTCTGGGCGGTGATACGGGCAGAACTCAACTGTCCTGTAAGAAGATGCCCGCAGTCTGCGACCTTCATAGTCCGGCAAACACCTCAAGGTACTTTTTTTCCATGTCGTGCAGGGAAGCAGGAACGATCAGGATGTGGAGTGGAGGTCCGAAGTCGACGTTTCTGATCCGGTCTGCGGGACCGGCACCAACGACGGGGTGATCGGAACCCGCCCGGGCTATGCCGATGTAGAGGGAGATGGACAGCGTTTTTTCCGAGGCCATCCTTTCAAGCAGGTCGACTGCTTCGTGGACAGTCATGTGACGGTCGTTATGGATATCGAGATAAACAAGGGTGTGGAGGTTCTGGGCAAGGTTTCCGGCAATGACCTCGATAGTACTTGCGGGAAACCAGTTTTTTTGCGGGAAGGGGAGCGAGCAGGATTTTCCAAACCGGTAATTCTGGAGACCGGAAAGCCCGCAGATCGCACTTGAGATCGAAGCCCCATGGATGATCGATGTTTTGATCCCCCGTTCTGCAGCGCGTATCCGAAGGTCGACGTGGGTTGTGGAAACCATGGGATCTCCTGCCGTGAGAAATGCAACACTTTCAGACTCTGCCCGGAGTAATAACTCTTCGGGGTTCTGCTCAACATCCTCCCGGGAAAGCAGGTGAATCTTCTTGTTATAATACTGTTCGAGTTCCTCATGGGATGAGCCCATCAGCCGCGAGGTATACCATTCAAGGTACACAGCATCAGCCCCGGCAATAATTGCCCGCCCTTTTTCTGAAACGTCATTTTTATCAAAGAGACCGAGCCCGACAAATGTCAGCATACTGCATGTACCCAATTTAGGAGAATTTCCGGTATCCCGCCTACCATGCACCAGTGATCAGTACGTGAATTTTGTTATGAAGTCAACGAGCGATTCGAGGACGAGACGCACATCCGATTTCCGGGTCGCCGAAATGAAGAAGATTGGTATATCTTCACCGAGCTGTAACTCTTTGCGTATTTGCCGGGCGCTCATGGTTTTCGGGAGGTCTGCTTTGTTGGCGGCTACCACCATCGGCAGGTGTTTTTCTTTGATCAGCTGGATGTGGTACCGGGCCCGTTCCAGCGCCTCCGGTTTTGTCGCATCGACAAGAAGGACAACGCCCATCGCATGGTGGAGCAGGTTGGGGACTATGGGGTCAAACCTTGGTTCCCCGGGAGTGCCGTAGAGTGTTATGTCAAAGTCCTTCCAGCTCAGCCAGCCAAAGTCCATGGCGACCGTGGTCGGGTCTCCCGTTGTTCCCCGGCGGTCGATAGATACACCAAAATCAGAAGCGCTGGTGATAAATGTGGACTTCCCGGCCTGTGCCGGGCCGGTGACAACAATCTTGGGGATGTACAGCACCACATTACCTTCGGTGACGACGAACGGTACTGACCGTTTCGGCACCGTTGACCACGATGTATGTAACAGGGTAAAGTAATCGAAATGGGGGTGTGTGCGGAACGATGAGGAGATAGAGATGATCAAATCAAACGTATATTTTTTGATGAACTGTTCGATGCAGCGTTTGCCATCGAGGTTCAGGTGCTCGAGGATCACGGTAGTTTTGCTGGTGGTCTTTGCGGTATTTGCAACAGAGAGTGCACCATCAAGCCCCAGATCATCATTGATGACGTCCACATAGATGAAGACGACATCCACGTCGTTTTCGGTGCAGAGCTTCTCGATCCGTGCCTCCCACTTCTTCTGCACCTCTTTGCGTTTCCTGCTGCTTTTCTCTATACGCTCCCGGTCGATTGCATCAATAAACACGACCTTCTTGTTAAAAATTTCGAGAGGGCAGCCCCTTTTTGCCGCAGCATCGCGCTTGAAAATTTCAAACGTAGTATGGGGGAGCACGACAAGGCAGGAGAGCCCTTTTTTCAGCGCCGAGAAGAGGGTCGAGATTGTGAAGAGCTGCCCGTCAACCCCGGGCTCCATGCTGTACAACACCCAGCTGCCCTTGGGGATGCCTCCGCCGAGCATGTCATCGATCCCGGTGATCCCGGTGGAAATCATGGGGTGATGACCACCTGTCCCTTCTGGATAGAGAATTTCAGCCACTCTGAGGACAGACCTTTGATCCCCTGTATGCGCATATAGTGGACATTCTGTTCCACCTTGACCTCGATCACCCCGGTCATCAGCTGTTTGATGAGCGAGACGGTCTTCTCATCAAAAGATTCCTTGTTTAAAAGATAGAATCCCACACCATCGATCTTTTTCAGTTTTGAGGTCAGGACATGGAGGAACTGGTACAGGATTTCGAGTTTCCGGTACATGAGAAGGGTGGAGACCGAGTTGACGCAGAACCTGACCGGCGGGGGAAAAAGCCCGGATTCCCCGTCGGAAAAATCCCCGTCAAAGATCAGCTCGACCATTTTGGAGAACTTGATGCCGATCCCGGTAAGATCCGTCGGGCTTGCGACAAACATCAGCCGGTTTGTATCGGTTATACCGGGAGTCGAGCTCTTGGTGATCGCATCGATGGTACCGACATATCGTTTATCGGCGCCAATGACCTTGAACGCATCAACAACCTCCGCAGCCCGGTCATTGGTGGAGAGTACAATCGCGTACTCCCCCGTCAGGGGTCGTGTCAGGGAATATGCAAGTTCCTCGGCAAGGCTCATGGGGGGTGCCAGTACGAGGAAATTGGCCCCTGCCTCAAAGCCTCCGGAAACCGAGTCGATCTGCGCTATTCCTGACTTGAAGTTGTACATCTAATGCACAATCATTTCATGAGAAAATTTATAAGTGCTCCTATAAAAATGCCCAGACCAAGTGAATAGAGCGAAGCGAGGACTGCGATTCTGGCCCCAAGGTTCCGGTACAGCACCGCGATAGTCGAGACGCACGGGACGAACAGGACGGATATGATGGCAAAGGTGTAGAGCTGGATCCCGTTCATGACCGATCCGAGGTCTGCGGTACCGGCAAGAACCGCAAGCGTCTCAAATGCAAGTTCTTTCCTGAAGATGCCAAACAACAGTGCCGTGGACGCGTACGCGGGAAGGCCGAACAGGCTGGTGGTGAGGGGTTCTGCGATTGCCTGGAATGCGTTGACGATCCCGAAATACTGGAACAGGCCGAGTGCGATGCTGGTGATGACAAGCACGGGCATGGCAATGAACAGGAACTCCTTGATCCGAAGCCATGATTTGGCAAGCACAAGCCGTACCTGTGGACACCGGAGCGGGGTTATCTCAACAATCATGCCGAACTGCTCACCGGGCGTGATGCGGGAGAGAAAAAAGGCGCTGATCACGATAAGGACAAAGATGATCAGGTAGATCGAAAATGCCCAGAGGATCCCGACAAACGCGGCAACGATCCCTGCGATCACGACCGTACGGGCGGAGCAGGGGACCATGGCGATCAGGAAAGCAGCGATGGTCTGCTCCCGGCGGGTCTTTAGGATCCTGACACTCATCACCGCCGGGACTGTACACCCGAACCCGATTACCATGGGGATGATCGCTTCACCGTGCAGGCCGATACGGTGCATGGCCCGGTCTGCAAGAAATGCAGCACGGGTCATATAACCCGAGTCTTCGAGAAGCGAGAGTCCTAAATAGAATGCGAAGACAAAGGGAAAGGCGATGCCAAGACCTGCCTGCAGTGCGATCAGCAGTGACAGGCCCACCTGGGCGGCAAGTGGCGGCAGCCCCAGGGATGCAAAGGGGGTGATCACGCCGGTGGTGAATGCAGAAACAATGATCCTCTCCATCCATGAACCGATTACAAAGACGGAAAGGAGCATGAACCCAAGGGTTGCAACAAGGATGGGTATACCGGGCATGGTGCGGGTGAGCAGGGTGTCATGGAGGGCAGGGCGGTTTTTTGGATCATCAAGGCTATGTAGGGCGCACGGCAATAGTAAGCACTGATGATCTACTGGCTCTATGAACAGATGCTCAAACGGAAGATTACGGTCCTTCCGGCGCAGATCTGCTTCATGATCAGCGGTCAGGATATGGCACAGGCCCCGGAAAACCTTGTTCTGGTTACCGGCTGGTGCAATGAAATCTCAGCATACGTGAAAAAACAGGCACGGTCCAAAGAGAACACGATAGAGGGGCTCACGTTTCACATAAGCACGCCGGTGCCTGAGGTCATGGAACGGTGTCTGCCCACAATCCATAAAATCGGGGGGATTGCACGCCTGGTCCTCCACTATCAGGACAAGGAGGAGATAGTGGGAGATGGCCTTGAGGTTGTCGTGGCTATCGGAGAGAGCGGGCGTGAAGAAATAACGTCGTGTATCCGGAAGATGGCAGACGATAAGATCCCTCCGGCGCAGGTTGATGAACAGGTACTTGAGTCCTACCTCACCTTCAAATATGTCCCGGATATCGTCATCAAGAGCGGGGGGGACCACCTGACCGATTTTCTTATCTGGCAATCCGTGTATTCAGAACTTTTCTTCTCTGATGTGAACTGGAAGTACTTCAGGAAGGTCGATTTCTTCAGGGTCCTCAGGGATTACCAGTCACGGGCACGGCGTTTTGGAAAATAATGATCAGGTCACCTTCACATTGATCCAGCAGGGTTCATTATTGATGGTACTGTCCTGGATCACGAACCGGTTCTTCATTGCGACACCAAAGGATCGCTTATCCGGGATCGGGGAGATGGAGTGTGCCCGGCACCACCGCACAAACCGCTGGTACATTTCATCTTTGGGGACAATACTTCCGTCTCCTCCCTCCGCATCAATGCGTGTGACCTTTTCATTCAGAAACCGTTTGACCGCGTTCTCCCTCCCTTTCCTCTCGCTGGTTTTTGTCTTCTCCTTTTTTGTATCCGGTGATGATACTTTCTGGTGAGGAGACTGGGCTTTGGCATCCTGTGGTTTATTCTGCGGTGGTACTGGAGCAACGGCATTTTTCTGGTGATGCGGGTGCACAACGGGTTCTTTTTTCTGCAGTAACACCCTTGCAGGTGTTTTCGGGTCATCTGCGTTCAGTACCGGGGGGAGTGTCATCTCTTTTGGTGAGAGGCTGCCGGTTGCATGACCGGTTTTTTGTTCCGATGCAATGATAACAGGTTCAGTGATGGTTTCGGTGGGGAGCTGCTGCTGGTGGTAATCCAGTCCCAGACGGTCTGCCAGTGCCTGGTTGCATTCATGACTGAGGTTGAGACCCTTTTTCTGGGCTAAAGAAAAAATATCCTCGCGGATGAGGACCGAAGTATGCCGCCACTGGATGCTGTCTCCTTTGTGTGCCGTCATCGTATCCCTATCTTCTATTCTTTGCAGAAGGGATATAGAGCCAGCGGTATGCAGGGTGAATGTAATGAACGAAAAAACGGGGTATCACTGCTTTGAGGTCATCCGCTGGTCATACACGCGGATAGCCCTGAGAAGGTCAATTTTCCTGAAAAGCGGCCAGTATGGTGCACAGAAATAGACCGCGGATTCGTGGCCGTTTGCAAGCCATGGCAAAAAATTTGACGTGCGCCAGTCATTTCCCGTCCGTATGATCAGGTCAACCGGAGGGAGCCCCTTTCCTCCATACAGGTGCGATTCGACCATCTTCACATCAATGGCGTCCGGCCGGATTGCACCATCCTCTACTGAAGACAGGATGTCACGGGCTGCAAGCACGATCTCGTTTCTCCCGCCATAGGCAAGGGCGATATTGAGGCAGAACCCGTCATAATTTTTTGTCGCCTCTTCTGCAGCGCTGATCGCCGCAAGAAGATCGGGGGGGATAAGGGACCTGTCGCCGACCATCTGGACCCTGATCCTGTACTTGTGCACGCGCTCATCCGTGAGGATGCGGATGAACTTTTCCTTGAACAGCGCAAAGAGCTGCCCGACTTCATCATCAGCACGACTGAAATTTTCCGTAGAAAATGTATAAAGGGTGATGTGCTGGATTCCAAGATCATGTGCCCAGTCAAGCATCTCCTCGGTCTTTTCTGCACCGGCCCGGTGCCCGTCCGATGTATTGATCCCGATTGCCCGCGCATAGCGCCGGTTCCCGTCCTGGATGATCGCGATATGGCGGGGGATATGGCCACATTGCATCCGGAGGTATCTCTCGTAGAGCGGTTCGAGAAGGGCTTCGCGGATCACAGCGGTGTCACCTCCACGATGATCCCCCCGTTCGGATACCGCTCGATAACGTACTTTTTACCTGCAAGATGATCGCCGAGTTCTTCCAACGCCCACCACGCGACCTCGATGTGGTTCCCGCAGCTGGCATAATAATCCTCGCCCAGTTCGTCCCGGCAGTGGTCGGTGCATTCTGCCATCGTCCCGGCATCCGGCTCAAGCACGCCATACACCACGGTACCATCATCTGTGATCTCATCAAACGGGCGCGCCGTGTTCCGGGCGATGCGTTTCAAACGCTCACGCAGCTGCACCGAGTCCTTGAATGACGAAGAGCACCAGTGGACTTTATTATTTTTGAGGAGTTCGTCTGCCCAATCCCGTGCTCCCTGTACTGCATTATGCACCCCGTCTGCAAGCTCAAAGCCCCTCATCCGCATCTCATCAGCATTGGTATCGCCCCATTCGAGTTCGTTGATATTCAAAAAGTCAAGGTACGGGAGTGCAGCGATGAGGTGGATGAGCCCGGGGAGTGCTGGCACTTCAATGCCGATGTCAAACCCGAGTTCCTTTGCCCGCTTTGCTGCAGGGATAAAATCCGAATTGAGAATGTCTTCCCAGCATTCACAGGGAGGGTGGAGCCGGATCTCGTCAACGAAGCCCCGGAGGTCGCACAGGTCTTTTTCAGAAGGAGCCTTTGCGGTATACAGGTGGATGTGGTGGTCCTTCCCGAAGTGTCTTTTGAGTGCATCGCAGTAGGTAACGACCCGGTCGATGCAGAGGAGTGGCTCTCCCCCGGTGACCCCGGTACCAAGTGCGCTCATCGCCTCGGCCTCCCTGATCATCTGGTCGGGGCTCTCAATCCGGTGCTCGTTTGCATAGACTGCATCCTTCCCCTTCCGCTCTGATGAGAGCGGGCAGTACCAGCACGAACGGTGGCACCGTCCCGTAACAAAGAGTACCATCTTTGCGCCCTGGTGGCAGAGGATACAACCTTTGGAGAGGGTCATAGAATCCACAGAGAGGCAGAAACGCCGTTTATTTAGTATTCTCTATCTTGGGCGTTATGAATTCAAAATGCTTGTTGAAATGGCACGGGTAGTATCAGATGAGAGGTACGGAACCGGCGCTTTTGGTTATTCTCACGTCGTTCTCATCAGTATATTCAACCGTTTCTGGCAGCATTTTCATAATTTTCTCTCCCGTGTTCTGGTTAACAGAGAAGTATTTTACCAATTATTATCATATGACGAAACAAAGAAATCGGTATCAATTAAAATTGCTCTGGAACCAGCTATGAGACCTGCCCGCAGTGAAAACGCACTTTCCGAGGTGATCGGATTCATCCTGATCCTTGTCGTCATCATGACCGCCTTCTCTATCTACCTCACGTATGCAGTACCGGCACAGGGGCGCGAGAACGAGATCCTCCACATGAACGAGATCCGGGACCAGTTCGTCACGTACAAGGTCGGGGTCGATGCGCTCTGGACGAACAGTCAGGTCGGCAGCGCCATGAGCACGACGTTTAATCTCGGGACTGCAGGAACCGCGACGCAGGGGGGCGGGTTCTCTATCATACCGGTCATGAACCCCGTCCCGTCGAGCGGGACGATCGCGCTGAACCAGCGGCAGGAGGTACTCACCGTCCAATCAAGAGGGCTGATACGGGATGGGAAGGTTGTATCAAACCAGACGCCTGTATCGGGATCTCTTCCTTTTAATGCCACCCCGCAACAGTTCATTGTCAATTTATCGGATACCTTCAGTAGCGGACCTTTAGATTATCTATCTGCAAAAAAACGAGGGGTACTGGTGCAACAGGGGCAGAACTGGTCGGTGAATGTGACGGTGAACCCGAAAATAAATTATTATTATCCAAACAGCACTGATATCACCATCGATGTGATGAAAAACGGTATTTTATCCCTGCAAGGGGTTACCGTGTATCAGGATATCAGATCTAATACACCCTATACCGTGAATCTCCTCGATGATGCGTATGGTCTGAAAAATTATCTGGCGGCTCAGCCGTATCCGATGACTGTAACATTCACCAAATACGGCACACTTTCTTCCGCTTCCAGCAATGTTTCGTTTACCGATGAATATGAAAAGGTGGCAAACCATTCAATCCCACTTGGCTCCCTTGAATATTCCGCGAGCAACAACTACTGGATCCCCCAGACATATTACTACCAGAACGGGGGTGTATTCCTCCAGCAGGAAGACGGTACATCAACAAAGCTCCCCCCCACAATCACATTCTCCTATAATGCAACTGATAAAATTATCGGCGTTAAAATCATCGAGCTCCCGTTCCAGCAGACCAATGCCGGGAACCTTGGCGGCAACAGTCCTGCACAGGTCAGGACGCAGGTGACAAACATTCAGGATCTTCCCTATTCGCTCGTTTACAACAATGCAAAATGGATCAACATCAGCATAAGTTCAAATGACAGCAGGGGCGCGGCAGCATGGCTGGCTGCCCTTGATAATTCGGCAAATATAACTGCCGGTATCCCACGTGATTATTATGACCAGTCCTCATCGGGAGGACAGATGTTTCTCTTGATTTCCGGAAAAGACCCGTCTAATTCAATATATGATATCCATGCCGAGGGATTGCGGGCGAACCTGAGTGCGGCGGTGCAGGGCGGCTGATCATGAAACCCCGTTATCAGGGGACTATGCATAGCCAACCGGAAACAGCATGCGGGATCCGGGGTAGTCATTCAGCCGTTTCTGAGATCCTCGGCACTGTGATTTTGATCAGCATTGTGGTCGCCGCAGTTTCCATTGTCGGTGTTGCGCTCTGGTCACAACCGCATCCGCAGAAAATCCCCGCGCTCAGCGCCATCATCTCAAACAGGAGCTGTTCAATTTATCTGTACCATAATGGTGGCGATATGCTGGATCGGGACTCATTCCAGATCCTTGTCGACGGCACAGACCAGACTGCCAATTTCACGATGAGAGGTGTCACAGGATCATGGGTATCATGGGTGAACGGTGATATCCTCGAATATGCCCCATCGGTATGCAGCCGGACACCGGAACGTGCGGATATCGTATTCAATGATGGCTCCAGTATGTTTGCCATCGCCTCCGCGTTTTTCGGATCGTACTTGCCGACCGGTGGGCTGCCAAACATTACTCCCCCCACAATTCCGGTCGCAAATTTCGATGCAGTTCCTTTGACCGGCCCCGTACCACTTACCGTGCAGTTCACTGATACATCCAGCGGCTCCCCTACGTCATGGTCATGGACATTTGGCGATGGTAATATCTCTACCCAGCAGAATCCGGTCTTTACGTATTCCATTCCTGGTACATATACCGTAAGTCTGACGGTCAATAATGTAATTGGCAGTGATGCAATAATCCGGCCAAATTTAATCTCAGCAGGTCTGCAGGCACCGGTGGCCAGCTTCATCAGCAACAGGACATCCGGACTTGCCCCGCTCGCAGTACAGTTTAACGATACCACAAGTGGTTTACCAGCATCATGGTCGTGGACATTCGGGGACGGTGGCATTTCGGCTGATCAGAACCCGTCCTACAGTTATACAAATGCAGGAACCTACACGGTTAGTCTTACAGCGAGCAACGCTATGGGGAGCAACACCACAACAAAGACAGGATATATTATCGTGAACCAGTACTCCCCCGGCATTGTTGCATCGTATTATTCCGACCAGACATGGACAACTCCTGCCGGCAAACGTGTCCACAACCGTATCCGCTTCGCCGATACCGCGAGCGGTGCTCAATCGGATATTTCCAACTGGCCGGTAGATATTGTTGGGAAGGCAGATGACTTCTCGGTCAGCTTTGACGGGATGCTCCTGATCGATAACGAAACCGATTACACATTCTACCTGACATCGGATGACGGGTCATGGCTGGACATTGACGGCTCCCCGTTGATCGATAATGGCGGGGACCATGGACCTACTGAGAAATCCGTTACGGTTCACCTGACACAGGGATTCCATACGATTTCAACGCGGATGTATGAAAATGGCGGTGGGGCGGTTATCCTGCTGGAATATTCAGCACCCGGGATAAGCCGCCAGATAGCTTCGAACCTTTATCACACACCCATTGCCGGTGTTGTACCCACTGCGGGTTTCACAGGAACCCCCACTTCTGGTCCCGCGCCACTTTCCGTGCAATTTACCGACACTTCCATCGATGCCGATGCATGGTCGTGGGACTTTGGCGATGGGACTCCGTTATCCCATTACCAGAGCCCGGTCCATTCCTATACATCCTCCGGCAGCTATTCTGTCACCTTGACCGTATCGAATATGTTCGGGAGCTCGAACATCACAAAACCAGATTATATTTCTGTGGGCACGTTCGCTCCGGGTCTTATTGCATCGTATTATTCCGACCAGACATGGACGACCCTTGCCGGAAAACGGGTCCACAACCGTATCCGGTTTGCCGATACTGGAAGCGGTGCGGCATCCGATATTTCCGGCTGGCCGCAGGATATTGTCGGGCGGCAGGACGACTTCTCGGTCAGTTTCGACGGCATGATCCTGATCGACAGCGAGGCGGACTATACTTTCTACCTTACATCGGATGACGGGTCGTGGCTGGACATCGATGGCGCTCAGGTAATCGACAATGGCGGGCTCCATGGGCCCACTGAGAAAACCGCCACGGTTCACCTCACCTCCGGTCTCCATCCAACCTCGGTGCGCATGTATGAAAACGGTGGCGGGGCCGTCGTCTATCTTGAATATTCATCACCGTTAATCTCCCGGCAGTTTGTCAACGCGTTCTACCACGTTCCCACTATAGCCCCGACCGCGGATTTCACTGCTTCCCCCCGTCAGGGAATCGCGCCACTCACGGTGCAGTTTACTGATGCGTCAATCGATGCGACCTCATGGTCATGGAATTTTGGTGACAGTGGCACATCAGCCGCACAGAACCCGTCGCACATCTATACCGTTACCGGTAACTATAGCGTCTCTCTCATAGCAACCAATGCGTATGGCAGTTCGAGTGTAACAAAGACCGGTTATATTCAGGTAGGATCGTCCTTTGTGCCCGGATTTGTTGCATCTTATTATTCAGACATGTCATGGACAACCCTTGCAGGTACCCGTTCCGACTCCACGATCCACTTTGCCGACACCGCAAGCGGCTATGGCTCCAACGAAGCCGGCTGGCCGCAGAGCATCGTGGGAAAACAGGATACCTTTTCCGTGATCTGGGACGGATATCTGCTTGTACCTGCAGCGGCTGATTACACCTTCCGTCTCACGTCTGATGACGGGTCATGGCTGTGGGTTGATGAGACGCAGGTGATCGACAATGGAGGCGACCATGCACCGCAGGAACGGTTCAGTTCTGCCCTTCCCCTGACTCCGGGCTACCATCATGTCGTTGTAAAGATGTATGAAAACGGGGGCGGGGCTGTGGCATATCTTGACTATATCGCTCCACCGGCTGTCACGGTATACACTCCGGTTTCAGATATATACCATGTACCGTAACCATTTCAAATAACCAATCCTTTCTTTTTAGGGATTGATTCATTGTTTGAGTATACTCAAAGGATATATGCATGAACATGATTAAATCTGGATGACAGGAGATTATTGCATGGCACTGGTCCGACGCGATACTACTTTGGATGGAAAGAAGGAATGCGCCGTTTCCGAGATAATCGGGTCAATCATGCTCGTTAGTATCGTTGTCGTTGCCGTGGCGATCGTTGGTGTTGTACTCTGGTCGCAGCCACCACCGGAGAAGATCCCGGTACTCAGCGCGGGGATTGCGAACCAGAGCTGCAAGGTGACAGTCTCCCATACCGGGGGGGACACTCTTGAGAACGCTACATTTTCGATCTATGTCGATGGGAATGATCAGACTGCAAACTTCAATAAAGGCGGCACTCCGGGTACCTGGACCTCGTGGGGTATTGGTGAGACGCTTGTATACGATCCTACCCCCTGCACACCTTCCCAAATCCCCCGGACCGTTCAGATCATATATACCGGTGGGAATGGCGCTCTCATACTGTCATCTGCGTATTTTGAAAATATCCCTTCAGGTGGTCTCCCGGTCACAACCTCAACAACTACGACCACGACACCCGTCCCGCCCGGTCCGGTGACAGCGAGTTTCACCGGGAGTCCGACATCCGGGAACAAACCGCTGGCTGTACAGTTCACGGATGCATCGACCGGTCCGGTAACATCTTGGTCATGGACATTCGGGGATGGAGGTACGTCCATAGCACAGAGCCCATTGTATGTGTATCTGAATGCCGGGACATTTACGGTCAGCCTGATGGTGAGTAACGGGACCGGCAGCGATACACTTACCCGGCCGAACTATATCACGGTATCAACACCGGCACCCACTGTCACCTCGATTATGCCGAACACGGGAATGCAGGGTACCTCTGTGAGTATAACCAACCTTGCCGGTTCCAATTTCGTATCCGGTGCAACCGTGAAACTTAAAAGAACAGGCGATCCTGATATTGATGCAACCGGCGTCACAGTAGTCTCGTCGACACAGATTACGTGCACATTTCCAATTCCGTCCGGTGCAACAACCGGTCTGTGGAATGTTGTAGTCACCAATCCGGACACTCAATCCGGCACACTCACGAACGGGTTCATGGTGATGTATCCCGCACCAACCGTTACGAGTATCCTGCCGGTTTCCGGAAACCGGGGATGGCCGGTGAGCATAACGAACCTTGGAGGTTCCAATTTCCTGTCAGGGGCAACGGTAAAACTGGCCCGCACCGGATATTCAGATATCATTGCGACCGGTGTGTCAGTTGTCTCGTCCACCCAGATCACCTGTACGTTTGACCTTTACGGTGCTGCCGCAGGTCAATGGAATGTCATCGTGACGAATCCTGACGCCCAATCCGGCACGCTTACAAATGGATTCACGGTCAACAGCCCGGTACCGGTCCTTTCAACAAGAAGCCCGACCTCCGGCAACCGTGGCTGGCCGGTGAGCATAATCTCGCTCACCGGCACCGGGTTCCAGCCGGGGGCTGAGGTGCGTTTGAGACGTACCGGCTACTCTGATGTCGTCGCGACTGGAGTGAATGTAGCCTCTCCAACCTCAATCGATGCCGGAACGCTCGACCTTTTAGATGTAACAGCAGGAACGTGGTATTATGTGGTTATCAATACCGATGGCCAGGAATCCACTTCCACCGCCCGGACCTTCACGGTCAACAGCCCGGCGCCGACAATCCCGAACACTCCGGCTTTCTCCCCCAATACTGGAGCACGGGGTGCAACGGTTACCGTCACGGCCCCTGGAACGAGGCTGCAACCCGGTATGTCGGTTGTGCTGACCCGCAGTTCGACCACCATTACTGCCTATAACGTCAACGTACTCTCCCCAACGAGTGTTACATTTACCATAGATATCCCCGCAGGGGCAACTACCGGAGCGTACACAGCCCGGTACACTAATACGGATGGGGGGACCAACACCCGGAACAACCGGTTCACGGTGACGTAGAGCGCTGCCCGGCGCTGACACCGGGGCATAAAAATTTCTCTGATGCGCAGAAAGTAATTAAAAAAGAGGTTGGGAGGGAAACGCTGTTTTCATCTATCAGAGAAATAGATTCAGGTTTCGCTTAGCTTGTCTCTAACGGCGTGGACTTTTGTATTCCGGCTCACCAGCACATTATACGCATCATGCTTCGGGTTATACCGCACCAGTACATTGTCCAGTTCAAGGATAGTGCCGTATGGCGCAGCAACAATCACCTCATTTTCGGGTGTGATGTGATAGGACGGTATAACCGCATACACCGGTTTTTTTGCCGAACCATCGCAGAGCCGGAACAT
>Ga0268276_1001154_pt1 | contig 27374 bp, 21 predicted proteins | sample saktaG_4_FD_190145 | JGI IMG/M metagenome (GOLD analysis project Ga0268276, IMG submission 190145) | Saline water microbial communities from Sakinaw Lake, British Columbia, Canada - sak_2010_1_5_45m | ecosystem: Environmental > Aquatic > Non-marine Saline and Alkaline > Saline ...
AATCATAGTGGAAGTTAAAAGATGAAGATAGAAAAGATTTTGCTAATAGGTAATCCTAACGTCGGCAAGAGCGCCATATTTTCCCGGCTTACCGGAGCAAAAGTAATAATTTCTAATTATCCCGGGACAACGGTAGAGTTTACTCAAGGCAAGATAAAGCTTGGCGATGAAACAGTAATGATTATAGATGTGCCGGGAACATATACCTTAGAGCCAACCTGTAAGGCCGAAGATGTGGCATGCAGGATGTTGCAAGAGGGAGGTTCGGTTGTTAATGTTGTCGATGCCACAAATTTAGAGAGAAACCTTAACCTAACATTACAACTCTTGGAAAAAGATATCCCGGTTATCGTGGCTTTGAATATGTGGGATGATACCAAACACCGCGGAATTAATATCGACATTAAAAAATTAGAAGAAAGATTAGGAGTTCCGGTTGTTTCTACGTGCGGCTTAACCGGAGAGGGTATTAAAGAATTAATCAGCCGACTGCCCGAGGCAAAAGCTATAAAGTCGTCAGCTTCTTCTGATGGGAAGAAATGGGAGAAGATAGGGCGAATTGTAGAAGAAGTCCAAAGATTAACCCATCGGCACCATACGCTGTTAGAAATATTAGAGGATTTAAGCATTAAGCCGCTTACCGGGCTGCCAATTGCCATAGGTGTTGTATACGGCGCTTTCTGGATCATTCGTTTTATTGGAGAAAGTTTAATCGGGTATTTATTTGAGCCTTTGTTTGGAAAACTGTGGCTTCCTTTGATGATGAAATTGAGCGTATTCTTAGGCGAGGGATCATTTTTACATCATCTCTTAATCGGGAATCTAATCGGCGGCAACATAGACTTTGGCCAATCATTTGGGTTATTAACCACCGGATTTTTTGTGCCTATTGGTATGGTTCTGCCTTATATCTTTAGTTTTTATCTCGTGTTAGGGATATTAGAAGATTTTGGCTATCTTCCTCGTTTAGCGGTCCTCACGGATAATTTTATGCATCATTTAGGGCTTCATGGATACGCGATAATCCCCTTTATTTTAGGTTTAGGATGCAATGTTCCGGGGGCATTAGCTACCCGAATATTGGAAGAAAGGCGCGAGAAGTTTATCGCCGCTACTCTAATGGCGATTGCTATTCCTTGTATGGCGCAAATTGCCATGATTGTGGGATTGGTTGGGCAGCGGGGAGGTAAATACGTAGCGATTGTATTCCTCACTCTTTTTGCCCTTTTGGTCATCAAAGGCTTAATATTAAATAGAGTCTTAAAGGGCGCAAGCCCGGAGATATTAGTTGAAATTCCTCCTTATCGGATACCTCAAATTCAAGCTGTGATTAAGAAGCTCTGGATGCGTTTATCCGGTTTTTTAAGGGAGGCCCTGCCTTTTGTGCTCTTGGGCGTGCTTTTTGTGAATATTCTCCACATGCTAAAAATAATAGATTTTTTTGCGTATCTCTTTACCCCGGTTTTAACCGGCTTATGGGGGCTTCCTAAAGAAGCTATCTCTGCGTTGATAGTCGGGTTTTTAAGGAAAGACGTTGCAGTGGGTATGCTCGGGCCGCTTAATTTAACCACTAAACAACTGGTAATCGGTTCAACAATTTTGGCTGTATATTTTCCCTGTATTGCTACTTATATGGTTTTAATCCGTGAGCTCGGTTTAAAAGATATGTTAAAAGTTACTTTAATTATGATAGTAGTTGCTTTATTAGTGGGCACGACGTTGAATTTGTTTCTCTCTTAAAAAATATGCGCAGGGTATTTTATTTAGGAATTATTATAATAATAAGCAGTATCCTTAGTTCTTGTACAACTGCCCCAATTAAACCGCCAGTTTACCTTCCAAAAGAGATTTATCCGCAGCCAACAGGGTTTGTTTCAAGACACGATGTTTTTCATATCGTAGCTCCCGGAGAAACGCTTTGGCGCATAAGCAAAATGTATGATGTGCCAATGCAAAATATTCTGCAGGCAAATAGTCTAAAAAATAAAGAGGAATTAGAAAAGGGGCAGCGTCTTTTAGTCCCTAATGCAGCTCCTGTTGTCCCGGTGATTCCTCTTTATCCTTCAAGGAAATGGAAATACATTATCATCCATCATAGCGCAACCGATGAGGGTAGTTCCCTGTATTTCGATAAGTACCATCAAGGCAAGGGGTGGGATGGCATAGGGTATCATTTTGTGATTGGTAATGGTACCAAAGAAAAAGAGGACGGTCAGATTGAGGTTACTCCTCGTTGGATAAAACAGGAAAACGGTTGTCATTGTAGGGCAAACAATATGAACGAAAAGTCAATTGGGATTTGCCTCGTAGGTAATTTTAATAAAGAAAGAGTTTCCGAAAAACAGATGGCCTCATTAGTTTATTTAGTTAATTTATTAAGGCGTAATTATCGTATTCCTGTTAGAAATATTTTAGGACATGGCCAAGTCCGTGGCGCAAAAACAGAGTGTCCCGGGAAGAAATTTCCTTGGGGAGAATTAAAGGGTCGGCTTATGACAGTAAAATAAATCTCCCGTTTACCATAGTTATTTTAGTTGTCAATTATTTTCCCTTATTTTCCCTTATTTATACTCACATTTAGGTTTTGTCCCGTGTTTGAAGGTGGAGGCCCCGGACGTTAAAAAAGTAAAACCTTCGTTGGTCAAATTATGACCGGCGAAGGATTTTTATTTGGTGATATGCGTATAATGTGGTATGATGTGAAATCATGTGAAATCACATTGAACAGGAGCTTTTCTATGATGCGTAAAGGATATCTTACTGTTGAGCAAGTTGCTGGAGAGCTCAGCTTGACAGAGTATAGAGTGCGCGAGCTGATCCGAGAGAAACAGATCCGAGCCACTAAAATAGGCAAATGGTGGATTAAACCCGAGGATTTGGAGGAGTTTATCAAAGCAAGGACGAATAAATAATGGTTGAGACTTATTCTAGAATTTGTATAGATGATGATTTAAAAAAATCAGGCTGGGAATGAATAAGCTATTTTTATCAAAAACCAAATATCTCGATGGGCTTAAATGCCTTAAGCTTCTATGGTATGAGTATAACCGCAAGGAAGACTTGCCGGAGATTGATGCTGCTACACAGGCTATAATGGATCAGGGAAAAGCCGTTGGAGAGCTGGCGCATACGCTCTTTCCAGGAGGCATTCTACTCCAAAGAGACTATATGCCGGACAAGCAGGCGGAGAAGTCATTGGAAGCCGCCAAGCTTCGCAATCCGCTATTTGAGGCAGGTTTTATTTTTAAACAGGCCTATGCTTTGGCTGATATCCTTAATCCTGTTGCTAAGGATGTCTGGGATCTTATTGAAGTCAAAAGCTCAAGTAGTGTAAAAGATGAACATTACTACGATGTAGCCTTTCAGAAGTATACATATGAGGGCGCAGGCCTGAAAATCCGCAAATGTTATCTCATGTATATTAATAATCAATACGTGCGTAAAGGAGACGTTGATCCTGAAAAGTTATTCGCGACTGAAGATGTTACAAAACAGGCGGATGAGCTTATCCCGGAAATCGAAACAAATATAGCTGATATGTTCGAGTCAATACGAAAAAAAGATGCCCCAAATATTAAGGTTGACCAGCATTGTAGTACCCCATACCCTTGTCCTATTGATGATATATGTTGGGGTTTTTTACCTGAAAAAGGTGATATCTTTTGTTTGTATTCGGGTAAAAAGAAGGCCTATGAGCTATTAGAGCGCGGGGTATTGAGTATTGCCGATATCAAAGAAGATGTAAAGCTGAGTGATAAGCAGAGTATTCAGGTCGAATGTCATAAAACAAGTCTTCCTTACGTTGACAAAAAAGGAATAAAGGACTTTCTAGGCACATTAGAGTATCCTCTTTATCTCCTTGATTTCGAAACGATGAACCCGGCAATACCTGCTTATGATAATTCGAGGCCTTTTGAAGCGGTTCCTTTTCAATATTCATTATATATAATCAAAGATAAAGGCACGAAACCAGAGCACCATTCATATCTTGCGCCTGGAGATAAAGATCCAAGGCCTGAGATTCTAAAGCAATTAAAAGCTTTGCTAGGAAATTCAGGATCAGTTATTGCCTATAACGCCACATTTGAGAAGACAACGCTTCGGCATGCAAGCGAGGCATATCCTGAGTATCAAGGATGGGTGGCATCGGTGGAGGAGCGTGTTATTGATTTGCTTACACCTTTCCGTAGTTTTCTTTATTACCATCCAGACCAGGGAGGGAGCGCTTCGCTCAAGAAGGTTCTCCCCGTAATGACAAAATCGAACTACGATAATATGGAAATAGCTGATGGCGGCATGGCGAGCCATGAGTATTGTCGGGTAACCTTCGGGAAAGACGTTGCTGAAAAAGAGCGCCAGCGCATTCGTGCCGCTCTTGAGAAGTATTGTGATTTGGATACAAAAGGGATGGTTGATATTCTGGAAGCGCTGAAAGGATTAATATGAATCTTTTCAATAAAATTCAAGGCATTTGGCAAGACGAGAATATTAAGTTTGAAAAGAGGTTAAATGTCTGGCTTGATACGCTTAATTATGGTGCAGAATCTTTACGCTTGACGAAGAAAGAATTTCACAGATGGACACCTCTAAGAGCTTACGTCTCAGTTACAAAAACTAAATCTCGCGTAAAAGGTCTTTTTTCTCTACGTTTCTTTGGGCAAGAGGTAGCAAATCTCATAGTTCAAAATAAAGAAGTCTTTTTAAAGCTAGAGGGTCATGAGCTTAAAAATAAGAAGTGGTTTAATGTTTCTTTAGCTGATGGTCGTTATCCGTGGAAAGGAAAGGAAGCAAAAAAGTTTAGAGCGGATTTTAAGGCATTAGCGCTCATTAAAAAAGGTATGCCAGAAGTTAAGAGCATTGAGCATAGAGTAGAGTCAAAATTTATAATTGAAATGTGTAAAGGTTCTGGAAAATTTGGTATTGAAAACTTAAGAATTCAACCTGTTATGATTGCTGAAAAGTTTCCTCTGCAAATGCCAGTTCCAATTTCAGCTAATACCGGCGAGCCAAAAGCAGGTAACGGATATATTGATATTCTTGCGCGCCATAGGCGCAAGGACAATAAAACAAATATTTCTGTGTGGGAATTAAAAAAACCAGGATCTTATCAACATGCCGCATCGCAGGCCTACATATATGCTGTAACGCTTCTTCAGGTCATCCGTTTTTCAAGGAGAGGATCTGAATGGTTTAGGTTGTTTGGTTTTAGTAGTCAGGTCCCGAAATCATTAGAAGTTGAGGCGGTAGTTGCAATTGATCGTAATCAAAAGGATAGCTTTGAAAGAGAAAGAGCTATTCTAGAGAAAACTACCCCTTTTCGAATTGCTAACGACAAAATTCTATTGTTTGCAGCGTATTATAAGGAAGAATCGGAGTCGATTATTTTAGAACAGGATCCTTTTATTATATGAACTTAATAATTCATCGTGGCACTCATGAAATAGGCGGAAGTTGTGTTGAACTAAGTGTAGGCAATAATAGGATATTGATTGATTTTGGTATTCCTCTGGTCACTCGTGACCATAAACCATTTGATTCAAATTCGCTCAAAGGTAAGACAATACAAGATCTCAAGACACAAGGTATCCTTCCCGACATAAAAGGGCTTTATAAGGATGAGGAAAAGGGCATAGACGGAATACTGATTTCGCATTCCCATCTCGACCACTACGGTTTTCTTCATTATGTTAATCCGGAAATACCTATTTATTTGAGCCAAGGTGCCGGTATTCTTATAGACGTTTCCAATATCTTCATCCCCACCAAAGTTGGCAAACTAAATATAAACATAATCAGCAATAAGAAGCGGTTTAAAATAGGCGATTTTACCGTTCAGTCGTTTCTGGTCGATCATTCTGCCTTTGATGCCCTTGCCTTCCTGGTTGAGGCAGAAGGCAAGAAGCTCTTTTATTCCGGAGATTTTAGAGCCCATGGAAGAAAAGCTAAATTATTTAACGAGATCATTGAGAGGCCACCTCAGGATATAGATTGTTTGCTTATGGAGGGTTCAGCGCTTGGCAGAGATGATGCTCAGTATAAGACTGAGGAAGAAGTTGAAAAGCGGCTTGAGGAAATTTTGAGGGAAAGAAAGAATATAGCTTTTCTTTTTGCTTCGTCTCAGAATATTGACAGGATCGTATCAGCATACCGGGCGTGTCTTAAGACTGATTCGATCTTCGTCATTGATATTTATACAGCCTTTATTCTAGATAAACTTAAAAAAGTCTCTGATCGTATCCCTCAGTTTAATTGGAAGAATGTTAGGGTCAAGTTTCTTAATGCCCATGCGAAGGCGCTTGAAAGGGCGGGTCACGTAGAGTTGCTCTATACCTACAACAAAAGAAAGATTGAAATGCCAGAGATTAGCAGGGACAAGAATAGAATCCTTATGCTTGCGCGTAATAATTCTGTGTTCCCACTGCTTTTAAATAAGATTAAGGATGTGGCAGGTGCTAAGATAGCATACTCTATGTGGGATGGGTACCTTTCCGGCGAGTTTAGGGCGTTTTGTAAAGACAAGGAGTTATCTTTAGAATACGTTCATACAAGCGGCCATGCAACAAAAGAAGATCTTAGAGCATTTGCCAGTGCCATAAACCCGAAAACACTCATACCAATCCATACATTTGAGGCCGAAGAATATCCGGTACATTTTAAAAATGTGGTGGTATTAAAAGATAGCGAGGCATTTTCTGTCTAATGTGTTATAATGTGAAGTAATGTTACATAATGTAAAAAGGGGCTTTAATATGCTGCTTAAAGGATATTTAACCGTAGATCAGGTGGCTAAGCAATTAGGATTAACTGAATATCGCATTCGCCAGCTTATTCGTGAGAAGCAGATCCGTGCCACAAAGATAGGGCAATGGCGGATTAAGTCGGAGGATTTACAGGAGTTTATCAAAGCAAGAACGAATAAATAGAGTTGTTCAATAGAAGGAGATCACATGAAAGCAAAGGCTACTCTCGGCGAATTGAAGAATGAAATTGCTTTGATACGTAAACGATACCCTGCGTTTAAAGATGATTCGGCTTTTGTGTTTTGGTTTCTACATGCTTATCTAACTGACAAAGAAGATGTAGCTAAACATGCTTTAACTGGCAAAGAAGGCGGCAGGGGTGGAGAAAAGAATATTGATGCCATCTTCGTTGATGAGAAAGCGAAACAATGCAATATCATCCAGGGTAAATTTCATACATCAGAGGGCTGTTCAGAAAAAAGAAATGATGTACTTTCTTTTGCAGATTTAGGGCTATTGCCATGGGTCCATAAAACAGTGTTAGAAACTTTTCATTCTAAATTGGATCCCATTGCTCTTGAAAAATTCAAGGAAGCGGTAGCCTGTGTTAAAAACAAAAAATATGAGTTAAATCTGTATTATGTAACAACTGGAAAATGTACCGATACGGTTATTAATGAGGCGGAAGCAAGGGTGAGGCAGGCAGACGGCAATGTAAATTTTTTTATGATAACGCATCGGCGTATATTGAATATTTTCCAGAATTTTTTGGATGATATCACTCCCCACATACCACCTCTTAAGCTCAGAATAGTTTCTGAAGGAGTGATTCAGCACGAAGGGTTAATACATAGATTTGATCCTGAAAGAAAGATTGAGTCATGGGTTTTATCTGTGTGCGGTCAAGAGATAGGAGAGATGTACGCAAAGGTTGGCAGAAGGCTATTTGCTAAGAATATCAGAGGATGGCTGGGGTCTAATACTGATATCAATGAGTCTATTTCCGAGACCATCAAGGAAGAGCCATATAATTTCTGGTACTATAACAACGGAATTACCATTGTCTGCGATGATGCCAAAAGAGAAACGCAGAGCGGGCAGGACGCGATAATAATCGAATCGGCTCAGATAATTAATGGCCAGCAGACTACTCGAACATTATGTGATAGTGATTCAAAAGATACCACTGTTTTAGTAAAAATTATCAAGATTCCAAGAGATTTTGAAAACAATGGTGACTATGATGAACTGGTCAACTCAATAGTTAGGTCGACTAACTGGCAGAATTATATTTCCCCGTCCGACTTAGTTGCCAATGATTACATACAGGTTCTCTTAGAGAGAGAATTCAGGAAAAAAGGATACCAATATATCCGTAAAAAAATGAGTAAATCTGAAGCCCGTACTTTATATGGGCATGGATTCCATCAAATAGATAAACGAGAACTGGCTCAGGCAATAGCGGCCTGTTTGTTTGACCCTTTAATAGTCAGAAAAGGTAAAGAAAGACTATTCGAAGATCCTTATTACAAATCAATATTTTGCTCAACCAATCTTTCATTTTACCTATCGCGATATTGGTTGATGCGTCAGATTAAATATGCCGCTCGTGGTTATCCTGAAAGATCATATCCTATGTGGCTTGTTCTTAATTTTGCTTGGGATCAAGTTGGTAGCTATATAAGTTCAGGACAATCTGAGAAGCGGTTTCGTTATGCTTGTGAACACGGCCTTTACTCCGAAGTGCTTAATCCTTTACTTAATGGCCTAATACATATTTATAGAGCGGCAATAAGGCTCTATAGGTTGAATCGCGGTGAAGGAGAAACGGCAAGGGATATATCAACTTTCTTCCAACAGTCCAAATTGGATGCCGACTTCAGACGATTCTGGAATTCCAGTAAAAATCCTTACCGGCATAAGGTAAAGAATTACTTTAAAAGATTTAAGACTTATTTAGAAAGATTGGAGATTGAAGAGTAAATGGGTGTAGAAAAAGGTTAAATTGTGATTACGCCTTATCATGCTAAATATTTTGCTTATGAACTAACAAAACGATGCGCTTCAGATAGCTTAGAGAAATTATCTTCAACGCTTTCTAACGCCCAGGTTGATCTTAATCCGCATCAGATCGAAGCCGCTCTTTTTGCTTTTCGATCGCCGCTTTCAAAAGGTGCAATTCTTGCTGATGAAGTTGGCCTTGGGAAGACTATTGAAGCGGCGTTAGTTATTTCTCAGAAATGGGCTGAAAGAAAAAGAAAGATTCTGCTTATTGTTCCATCAAGTTTGCGTAAACAATGGAGTGCTGAATTGCAGGAAAAGTTCTTTCTCCCATCTATTATTCTTGAGACGAAATCCTTTAATCAATATATCAAGGATGGTAATCTAAATCCCTTTGATCAAGAAGATGTGATCGTTATCGGTTCATATCATTTTGCCCGGACAAAATCTCCCTATATCAAGCAGACAAAATGGGATTTAGTTGTTATTGATGAAGCGCACCATCTACGCAATGTCTATAAAACGAGTAATAAGATCGCACGGGAAATAAAAAGCGCTTTAAGCGAGGTTCCGAAGGTATTACTCACAGCTACGCCTCTCCAAAATTCTCTACTAGAACTTTTTGGGCTTGTGAGCGTTATTGATGATCATCTCTTCGGGGATTTAAAGAGTTTTAAAGCAAAATACGCCCGTGTTTCTCGCGAACAGGATATTTATGAAAGCGAAGTTGGGTTGGTGGAGCCAAGGCAGGAGATGTTTACCGATCTGCGTAATCGCCTAAAACCTGTCTGTACTCGTACTTTACGCCGTCAAGTATTAGAGTATATCAAATACACTAAGCGCATTCCTTTAACACAGGATTACGTTCCGACTTCTCAAGAAATTGAGCTTTACAATGGCATGTCTGAGTACCTTCAGCGTCCTAGACTATTTGCTCTGCCATTTAGCCAACGGCAGTTAATCACGCTTATTTTGCGTAAACTCCTTGCTTCTTCATCATTTGCTATCGCGAGTACGCTTAATAGCCTGGTGTATAAATTAAAAAAACTTATCGAAGATGCGGAACAACAGATAGTCGTGCAGGAGACCGGCATTCAAGGCATTGAAGAGAATTATGAGAATTATGAAGAGCTTTCTGATGAGTGGAGCGATAACGAAGAAGAAACCGAAGATTCAAAGGGCACAAAGGTCGTTTATACCCGTGAAGACATTACTTTAATGAAGCAAGAGAAAGCCGATCTTGAGAAGTTTCGGGATTTAGCCAAAAAGATTTGGACAAACTCAAAAGGAGAAGCCTTACTTATTGCTATTAAAAAAGGCTTTGAGATGACTGCGGAACTTGGGGCGCAGAAAAAAGCGCTAATCTTTACGGAGTCCACCATTACACAAGAGTACCTTTTAAGATTGTTATCGGAGAACGGTTATAAGGAAAAGATTGTGCTTTTCAACGGTTCTAATAATGACGCAAAGTCAAAAGAGATTTATCAAAAGTGGCTAACTAAACATAAGGATTCGGATAAAATTACCGGATCAAAGACAGCTGATTTAAGGGCTGCGCTGATTGAGTATTTTAAGACTGAAGCTGAAATCATGATTGCTACTGAGGCTGGCGCCGAAGGCGTTAATTTGCAATTTTGCTCCCTTATTGTTAATTACGATTTACCATGGAATCCTCAGCGAATCGAACAACGTATTGGCCGTTGCCATCGTTATGGCCAGAAACATGATGTGGTGGTTATAAATTTCGTTAATAGGAAGAATGCCGCTGACCAACGTGTTTATGAGCTCCTAGATCAGAAATTCAACTTATTCAAAGGAGTCTTTGGCGCAAGCGATGAAGTGCTCGGAAGTATTGAGTCCGGTGTTGATTTTGAGAAACGTATCGCCGCTATTTACCAGACCTGTAGAAGTGAAGGAGAAATTAACACTGCGTTCGATTCTCTTCAGGAGGAGATGGATGAGAGTATCAAGCATAGTTTGCGTGATACACGGCAGAAGCTTTTAGAAAACTTTGACGCGGAAGTGCATGAGAAATTAAAAGTGAACATCAGGGAAAGCCAGGCATATTTAGATATTTATGAACGTTGGTTGTGGGAAACAGCGCGCTATTATCTTGGTGATGACGCTGATTTTTCCGACCACGAATATTCTTTCATGCTTAAAAGAAATCCATTCCCAAGCGAGAATATAGACGCTGGTCCTTATAAGATAGGTAAGAATATTGAAGATGCGCATATTTTCCGCCCTGGGCACCCACTGGCGCAAAATATTCTCAACGAGGTTAAGAAAAAACCATTGGATGTTTCAGAAGTTGTTTTTTATTATTCAAAGCATCAAACAATTATTTCTGTCTTAAAGCCATTAGTAGGTAAAAGTGGAGTTATGAAAGCGAGTAACTACACAGTTGAAGCGCTAGAGGCTGAAGATCATGTTATAGTTGCGGCTCTCGATCAAAAAGGAGAACCTATCGCTGATGATGTTGCTAAAAAGCTCTTTTCTCTTGTTGCCGAATCGTGCGCAACAGAAGCCAATGTATCTGATAATGATATAAAAAAACTCGAAGGATTGGAGCAAGAAACAATCAATCTTATCACCAGCAGGAGTGCTGAGCGAAATAGCGAATTCTTCGACAATGAGGTTGATAAGTTGGATAAGTGGGCGGATGATATGAAGACTGCCCTTGAATTAGATTTGAAAAAACTCGACATTGATATTAAGACCGCCAAGACGCTTGCTAAAAAGAACGTAAATTTAGATGAAAAACTCAAAGCCCAGCGCTCAATTAAGGATATGGAAAAGAAGCGTAATGAAATGCGCAAGAAACTATACGAGGCGCAAGATGATGTTGATACACGGAAGGAACAGTTAATAGCGCGGGTTGAAGCTCAGCTGAAGCAAAGGACATCACTTGCGCCGCTTTTTACTATACGCTGGAAAGTTATGTAAAAGATAAGGAGTCCAATGAACGGAAGACGACAAAAACTCGAACTTAATTGGATAGGTAAAGACGAAGAATTAAAGCTCGAACCGCGGATTTTGATTGAAGATTCGAAAAAGTCTTATGGTGACCAGGGCACAGAAAATATGCTTATTCATGGCGATAACCTGCTTACCCTAAAAGCGCTTGAACAAAATTTTGCAGGAAAAATTAAGTGTATATATATCGACCCACCTTACAATACAGGAAGTGCCTTTGAGCACTATGATGATAATCTAGAACATTCGACTTGGCTTAATCTGATTAGGCCAAGATTGGAGTTATTTAAAAACCTTTTGGATAACGAACAAGGTTCCATTTGGATATCCATAGATGATGATGAAAGCCATTATCTTAAAGTGCTTTGCGATGAAGTATTTGGCAGGAAGAATTTTGTTAATACGATTGTATGGCATAAGAAGCATACCAGAAGCAATGATGCAAGGTGGCTCTCTGATAATCATGATTTCATTTTGGTATATGCGAGAAATAAGGATTTATGGAAAAGAAATTTATTGCCACGTCCAGATGAGACTACAGGATACGAGAATATAGATAATGATCCTCGTGGCCCGTGGGCATCTGGACCTTGTCATGCGAAAACACCTAATCCAAAAGATATTTATCCAATTAAAACACCTTCAGGACGTGAACTATTGCCACCACCTGGTACAAGCTGGAGGTTCTCTGTAAAACGCTTTAAAGAATTAATTGCAGAAAATCGCATTTATTTTGGCAAAGATGGAAATAATGTACCGCGATATAAGAGATTTCTTACAGAAGTTCAGGACGGGTTGGTTCCGACTACCATTTGGTTTAAAGATGAAGTCGGGGATAACCAACAGGCTAAACAAGAAGTAAAGAGTTTTAATGCTAAAGATGTTTTTACAACACCTAAGCCGGAACGGCTAATTGAACGAATTTTACAGATTGCAACCTCTGAAGGTGACTGGGTTCTTGACTCTTTTCTTGGCTCTGGAACATTGGCAGCAGTTGCACATAAGATGAAGCGTAAGTGGATTGGTATTGAACTTGGAGAGCACTGTTACACACATTGCTTGCCTCGTCTAAAGAAAGTAGTAGACGGTAAAGATAAACTACCTTTGTCTGAAATTTTAGGATGGAAAGGTGGCGGTGGTTTCAGATTCTATGAGCTTGCACCAAGCCTGCTACGCAAAGATAAGTTTGGCAATTGGATCATTGAGGAAAAGTACAATGCCAACATGTTAGCTGCTGCAATGTGTAAACACGAAGGATTTAAGTTTTTCCCAGATCCCGAAGTATATTGGGAACAGGGCAGATCAACAGAAACCGACTATATATTTGTTACCACGTCCTTTGTGACAATTGAACAACTAGATAAAATTCATGAAGAAATGAAACAAAGCGAGAGCTTACTTATTAGCGCTAAGGCATTTGCTCCTGGATGTAAGGAAAGGCACGGCAATATTACTATTAAGAAGATCCCGCAGATGATTCTAGGGAAATGTGAATTCGGAAAAAATAATTATGATCTAAACATAATAAGTGCTTTAAGGAAAGCGGACGAAGATACGGAAGAAGACGAATAATATGGATTACAAGGCCCAGACCATTAAAAACCGTTTGAGTTTAAGAAAGCCGCAGTCGGACAGCTTAGAGATATTAAGCGCGTTAGTAGGTGTCTTAGAGTTGAAAAAAGACGTAAACGTTACAGCCGAGCTTGCGAAGGTGCGCGCATTGTATCCAACCTGTGTTGATTTTGAGCGTGATTTTTCTTCTATCTGTTTTTCTCTTGCAACTGGCGTTGGCAAAACACGCCTTATGGGTGCCTTTATTACATATTTATATGTAACCAAGGGCATTAAAAACTTTTTTGTATTGGCGCCTAATCTTACGATTTATGATAAGCTAATCGACGATCTATCAAACCCTAATAATCCGAAATATGTTTTTCATGGAATCTCCGAGTTTACCGTAACACCCCCACGCATAATTACCGGAGATAATTATCAGGAAATACGCCAGGGGCAGGCGGTACTGTTTCAATCGGTTAACATTAACATCTTTAATATATCTAAAATTAATTCAGAGGTTCGTGGTGGGCGCGAACCAAAAATCAAAAGGCTTTCCGAATATATTGGTGAGTCGTATTTTAATTATTTGGCTTCCTTGCCGGATTTGGTTTTATTAATGGATGAATCGCATCATTATCGAGCTGATGCTGGTCTGCGTGCGATAAATGAACTAAAGCCGATTTTGGGATTAGAGCTAACCGCTACGCCGATTGATACTCATGGCGAGAAGTTCAAAAACGTTGTTTTTGATTACCCGCTTGCATTAGCGTTACGTGATGGATTTGTGAAGGAACCAGCCGTTGCTACACGAAAAGATTTTAATCCAGATCAGTATCGCAATGATCCCAAAGAGCTGGATTTAATAAAACTAGAAGATGGTGTGCGTATTCATGAAGATACAAAAGTAGCTCTTGATATCTATGCCCGCGACACCGGAAAGCGCCTTGTGCGTCCTTTTGTCTTGGTTGTAGCACGAGATACGGAACACGCAAAAGAAATCAGAGCACTGATCGAGTCTGATCGTTTTTTTGAAGGGCGTTACCGCGGAAAGGTGATGGAAATACATTCTAATCAGCGCGGAGAGGAAAAAGAAGAAAACGTGCAGCGCCTTTTAGCCGTGGAGAAACCAGAGAATACGATCGAGATAGTGGTGCATGTGAATATGCTTAAAGAGGGATGGGATGTAACTAACCTTTATACAATCATTCCATTACGCGCGGCAAATTCGCAGATTTTAACTGAACAAACAATTGGACGCGGGTTACGTTTGCCATATGGCATGCGAACGGGGGTTCATAAAGTAGACAAGCTTACCATTATTGCGCACGACCGTTTTCAGGCCATAGTAGATGCTGCAAACGATCCGAGTTCTATTATTCGGAAAGAAAATATAATAGAAATTGATCCTATGGAATTACCAGCACCGCAAGAGGTGGTTACGGCGGGCTCCATTATGGAGGATGTTTTCGTACAGAAAAAACAAGAGATCGCAGGCATCAAGAATGAGGCAGAAAGGCAAAAAGAAACTTTTAAACTGGAAGCTCAGCAAACAATTGTCGATACGGTAAATACTCTTGGGGGCACAGTAAAAAACCTAAATGATCTTAAAAGTGCAGATGTCAAAAAGTTGGCATTCGAAAAAATGGCGGAACGATTAGGAAGCGCTTCTCAGAAAGATCTATTTATGGGGGAGAGGCTTGAAGCGATTAAAAAAGAATATGATGCTATTATCGAAGAATTGATAGAAAAGATTATACCTATTCCGCGTTCAGTTATTCACCAAAAAGAAGCCGCTGAAGGTGGATTCCGTTATTTTGATTTGGATGTAGATGGGTTGAATTACCAGCCGGTTTCAGAGGAAATTATCCGAAGGACTTTACGTACTAATGAAAGTGAAGTCTTGCAAAGTGAGGGAGTTGGGGTAGTACGCGATACTGCGGAAAACATCATTGTCAACGAGCTTATGAATTACGACGACGTGGACTATGACCGTGAATCAGAACTTCTGTATAAATTAGCACGCCAGGCGATTGCTAAGCTGGGTAGCGGTCGGAATGAGAACGATTTGCGCAATATTGTTTTGTATCACAAACGAGAGATTGGTAAATATATTTATTCTCAGTTGCAACAGCATTTCTTCCTGAAAAATACCGAATTTGAAGAACCCGTAATCTACCCATTCACAAAAATAGAGCCGCATAACTTTTCAAAATATACATCCGAAAGCGTGCACCACTATACCGAAACAATAACTCCAACACATGCGATTCCTTCTAAGGTATTCGGTGGTTTCAAAAAAGCCTGTCACAATCTCTATAAGTTTGATTCCAAAGCGGAAAAAGATTATTCTATGATCTTGGAACAAGATAAAGATGTATCAAAATGGTTAAGACCTGCGCAAGCGCAGTTTTCTTTATATTGGAAGCATAATTCTCAGAGATATACGCCAGATTTTGTAGTTGAAACGTTAGGTATCATTTATATGGTTGAGATTAAGGCAGAGATCGATATTGATGATGCAGACGTGCGCGAAAAAGCCACGGCAGGTAAAAAGTATTGTGAAGCTGTTACCGGTTTTAATCTTAAGAATGGCGGTAAGAAATGGGCCTATGTGCTTATTCCGCATACTGCCGTAGCGCCAAATATGGGTTTTACCAGTTTGGCAACAACAAATATATTCTGACTTTATGTGAGGTGATTACCCTATGAATTATTCACAAGGTTCTATTTGGCACAAATGGGATTTGCATGTTCATACTCCAGAATCCCTTGTTCACAACTATACAGGAACCAATCCTTGGGACAAATTTATTAAAGATATTGAGAACCTTCCCTCGGAATTTAAAGTAATCGGTATAAATGACTATATTTTTCTGGATGGATATAAACGGATATTAGAAGAAAAAAAGAAAGGGCGGCTTGCCAATATTGATTTATTTTTGCCAGTTATTGAGTTACGTATTGATAAATTTGGTGGAAGCCAAAGCAATTTAAGTCGCGTTAACTACCATATTATATTTTCTGATGAGATTGATCCTGAGGTAATAGAACAGCAATTCCTGAATGCACTAACAAGCAAATATGTTCTCTCTCCTCAGTATGACCATATTAGAAAAAGTGGGAAATGGGCTGCTTTACCGACAAAGAAAAGCTTAAGCGAGCTTGGAGCGCTTATTATTGGAACTGTCCCTGAAAAAGAACGTGCAAAATTTGGTGAGCCTTTAATTGAAGGATATAACAATCTATGTATCAGCCTCGAATCAATCAATGAAGCCCTTCGCTCGCATTACTTTAAAGATAAGGTTATAACAGCAGTAGGAAAAACAGAATGGGCAGATATTAAATGGAATGATCATTCGATTGCAGAGAAAAAAACCATCATTAACGGAGCGAATTTGGTATTTATTTCCGCTCAAACCATAGAAGGATGGGCAAGTGCTAAAAAATCATTAACAGACGCTTGCGTAAATGATCATCTCCTTGATTGTAGCGATGCGCATTCGTTTAGCGATGTTACAGAAAAGGATAGGATTGGAAAATGTTTTACATGGATTAAGGCCGATACAACTTTCAGGGGATTATTACAGGTTGTAAACGAACCACATGAGCGAGTGTATGTTGGCGAAATACCACAGAAAATTATTCGTGTTCAGAAAAATAAGACTAAATATATTAAATCTATAAAGATCGAGCGGAAACAAGGCGCCACATTAAGTGAGATATGGTTTGATAACACAATTCCGCTAAATCCAGATCTTGTTGCTATCATTGGGAATAAAGGGAAGGGCAAGAGTGCTCTAACTGATACGATTGGACTATTATGTAATACAAAGCAACACAAGGATTTTACATTTTTATCAGATAAAAATTTCCGTCAACCAAGAGATAATAAAGCGAAGAATTTTCAGGCAACATTAACTTGGGAGAGTGGGATTGCAATCACTAAAGGATTGGATGAACAGGTTGATGAGCAACTGCCGGAATTGGTTAAATACATTCCTCAAAACTTTCTAGAAAAAATCTGTACGCAGCTCGGAAAAATAGAGGAATCAGACTTTGACTATGAATTAAAGAAAGTTATCTTCTCTCATGTTGATTTAGCTGATCGACTTGGCAAGGCCTCACTTGATGAGTTAATTGAATTTAAGACCTCTGAAGCCAACGCAAGAATACAAATCTTGACGCAGGAGTTGTGTCGAATAAATGAAGAAGTTATTGCTTTTGAAGAAAAGAATCAGCCTGAGTATCGTCGTAAGATTGAAAATCTTCTCACCGCAAAGCGGCAAGAACTAGATGTGCATGTAAAAAGCAAGCCTGTTGAGATTCCAAAGCCTGAAAACGACACGGTAAAACAACGTGAAATATCTGAAGTTGCAGTTGCGGTGGAAACAGCAAAAAAAGAACTTGTTGAGTGTGAAAAACAAATTGCTGTGGCAAATCTGGAGCAAGCAAAGCAAGCACAATTAGTTTCTATTACAAATAAATTGATTGCTAGGCTTGATAATCTTCAACGACAGATTCAGGTATTCGCTACAGAGAGCCAAGCTGACTTGGATGCTATAGGACTATCGGCAGATTCGATTATTAAAATTTCTATTGATAAGAAGCTACTTACAGATAAACGAAAAACATTCTCTGATAAAAAAGCCGAGCTTGATGATCAATTAGACTTGTCAAAGGTGGGCAGCTTAATCCATAAAAAAACGCAGATTGAAACGCAGATAGGACAACTGCAAACAAAACTCGATGAGCCAAATAAGAAATACCAAGCATATGCCGGAGCATTAAAAGAATGGGAGACGCAGAAAAATGATATTGTGGGCAGCTTAACTGTTGTAGGTACTGTAGCGTATTATGAAGAGCAGCTCAAATCTTTGGATGCTGTCCCTCGAAAGTTAAATGAAATACGAACGCAACGGCTAACAAAGTCAAAAGAAATTCATACAGTAATCAAGCAGCTAGCTGACACATATCGTGAACTATATGCACCGGTAAACCAATTTATCGAAAAACGCCCGTTAGCAAAGGAAAGATTTCAGCTCAATTTTGAGGTTGGCATTGTCGATACGGGTTTTGAGGAAAACTTCTTCGATATTATCACTCATGGTGTAACTGGAACGTTTTGTGGAGTGGAGGAAGGACACAAAATGTTGCGAAGTATCCTTGACCGCCATGATTTTAACACTGAAGCCGGGATAGAATCATTCCTTATTGAAATTATAGATTCACTTGAAAACGATAAGAGGCTTGAAGGTCAACCGGTTAGAGTGGCGGATCAAATTAGGAAGGGAAAGGACACGCAGGCACTTTATGATATAATTTTTGCATTAGATTACTTAAAGCCACGATATTCACTTAGAATGGAAAGTAAAGAATTGAATCAATTATCCCCTGGAGAACGCGGTACACTTTTGCTGGTGTTTTATCTATTGGTTGATAAAGATGATATTCCATTGGTGATTGACCAGCCAGAAGAGAATCTGGATAATCAGACCGTTTATGAACTACTAGTTCCATGCATGATGGAAGCGAAGCAACGGAGACAAATATTTATAGTCACACATAATCCTAATCTTGCTGTGGTTTGTGATGCCGAACAGGTGATTTGGGCCGATTTGGATAAAAAGAATAACTATATAATGAGATATGTTTCTGGTGCAATAGAAAATCCGGATATTAATAAAGCCATTGTAGACATTTTGGAAGGAACAATGCCTGCATTTGATAACCGCGATTCAAAATATCAAAATTCTCATTAAGTAAACATTTTGATATTCGAATTTAGCTTCTTACTAAGTTTGCATTATTGAAGAGGAAAATATAAACCGATGAATAACCAATATTTTACACATAAAGAGTTATTATCGCCTCCCATTAGACGAGCGGCATATAGTGATAGAACGGCTTGGCTGATGGCTGTAATGTCTCAGCTGGCATATTTGCCTTTTGAAAAAAACACGGATTCATTAAAGAAAGCTTTGTCAGAGGCCAGTTTTGAGCTGATTAAGCTATTTAACTGTAATGGAACTCAAGCTTTTTTAGCAAAAAGAGAAAGCGATATGATGGCGATTTTGGCTTTCCGCGGCACACAAAAAGAAGACCCCCAGGATATTGTCACAGACCTGAAGGCAAATTTTTATCAAGATGAAACAGGAGTGAAGATTCACGATGGTTTTTATAGGGCGTTTAAGTGTGTTGAACAAGAAATCAAAAGTACCGTTGAAGGCTTGAGAGAATATTCGTTATACGTCGCCGGACATTCATTAGGCGGTGCCTTGGCCTTAATTGCTACAAGAGCACTGAACTCTGATAATTTGGCTGCCTGCTATACCTTTGGAAGTCCTAAGGTAGGAAATGAAGAATTTGATGATGAAATAAAGCCGCCCATTTATCGCATTGTTAACGCCTACGATATTGTCCCCTTTAGCCCACCGACATATATTTTTGAATTGCTCTATTTGTTACCCTGGCAAAAGGTTCGTGATTTTGCCAAGAAGTTTCTCGGTTATGATCATCACGGAGATATGCGGTATTTAACATCCTGCAAAGACGATTTTGAGGATTTGAAAGTTATACAAAATTATAACGAATTTTTACGATTGGGCGGTCTGTGGACACACCGAAAAGAGAGCATAAAACACCATGCTATTGAAGCTTATTGTGAAAAATTAGCGAATTGGGCAATAAAACGATTGTAATCGAAGTAAAAAATAGTTGAAGAATATTCACAAACGTAATTCAGGTTAAAATGAATGAATAAAAGAGTAAGAATCGATAAGGAAGTCATCTTAAAATTATGGGTTCTCGCAGGAGGTCGCTGCGAGATATGCAATAAACTGATTTGGCGAGATGAACTTACTTGGGATGAGGCTAACTTTGCGAACATCGCGCATATTATAGCTGCTTCTCCTGATGGCCCGAGAGGAGATAAGTCGTTATCTCCAAAATTGCAAAAAGATTTTTCTAATTTAATGCTTATTTGTAGCCAGCACCATGATCTATTTGATAAGCTAAAATTTGTAAAAAAATACTCAGTAGAGGTCTTAAAAGAAATCAAAAGAAATCATGAAGAAAGAATTTTTCGCCTCAACAACATGAGACCGGGACGTGAAACTACAATAATACGATTGAGAAGTCTGATTCGCGGGGATACTGTTGAAATACCTAAGGATCAAATTGATAAGGCCGTTTTAGAATGTGCTAACAGATACCCAAGATATCTTTTTTTAGATAAAGATATTGATATAGATTTGACTAAACTAACAGAAGGCAGTAAATCATATTGGGCAGCAGGGAAAGACAAAATTCAAGAAATAATGAAGAATCTTTATGTCCCTGGCATAGAAGAAGAAACCATTAAACATATATCCGTTTTTGCTTTGGCAAGGATTCCCTTCCTAATTTATCTCGGTACTCTATTGTCCGATAAAATCCCTACTGATATTTATCAAAAGCATCGAGATTCAAGTGAGGGGTGGGTATGGAAAACCCGAAAAAATAGTATTAAATTTAGCTTCAGAAAAGTTAAAAAAAGCAAAGTTAACTTAAAGGTTACGCTCTTGCTTTCGATTAGTGGAAAAATCGATATGAATAAATTACCTCCAGATATTACAAAGAGTACAACTATTTATGAACTCATTCCCAATAATCGGGAGCCCAGCCGTAACCTAATAGAGACCAGCGGTGATCTCGAGCAGTTTAGAAAAGTATATGAACAGGGCCTTCGTAAAATTGAAAGGCATCATCCAGCAGTCAAGCTATGCCTTTTTCCGGCCATTCCTGTTTCTATTGCTATAACATGTGGGAGAGAGCAATTAAAAAGAATTAGTTCGACGTTGCTCGTTTATGATATGGGAGATAATGGGAAATATAACTTTACAATGGAGGTTAAATAATATGACGCCACAAGAATATTTGCAGGAAATTTTGAAAAACCAAACTCTTCTCGAAAATAGTGATGAGTTAAAAGCGTTGAGGGAGGAGAGGAAGAAAGTGGAAGAGCTTTTATCTGTGAGTTTTCAGAAAAGCAACCCAACCATTCGATATGGTGGATCGATGGCCAAGGGGACAATGATTCGTGAGAATTATGATTTAGACATTATATGCTACTTCAATAATGGTGATGATCTCGCGGGTAAAACACTAGAAGAAATTTACAACAATGTAAAGAAAATATTGGAAACTAAATATCGAGTCGTAACAAAAACTTCAGCCTTGCGTCTCGAGAATAAAGATCCAAAACAATTTGGAGTTTATTTCCATATTGATGTTACCCCTGGGCGCTACACTGATGATAAGAAAAACGATGCTTTTTTGTATCAGAATTCTGGGAAAGAAAAAAGACTAAAAACAAATTTACAAATACACATAGACTTGGTTAAAGATAGTGGCTTGATTGATACAATTAAACTCACAAAATTATGGAAGATAAGAAACGGGCTAGCTATTAAGACATTCGCCCTGGAACTTTTAGTAATTGAAGCGCTTAAAAAGATGAATGATGCGAAAGGGGTAGATGTATGCTTGAAGAAATTATGGGAACAGCTGGGGGGCAATATCGACAATATCAAAATTGAAGATCCCGCTAACCCAACAGGCAATGATCTCTCGGAGCTATTTAATTCTACCACCAAAAGTGCTTTGTCTTCGTCAGCGCAAAGAGCTTTAGCTTCAATTGAAAAAGAAGACTGGGTCAATATTTTTGGAGAAGTAGATTCTGGTGATAAGGCTTCCAAAATCCAAGCAATTAATGTGATCAGCCGGAGCTCTAATTCACCTAAACCATGGAACAGCCGCGCGTGAAGAGATGGCATATAATAACTCCAAATCTTTATCAGGACGTTGAGCAATCGATAAATAAAGCCTATCCGTCGCTTCATACCTACATAGAGGATGAAATTGTTTATATTAGAGGCAATCTTGTTCTTTGGGCTTTAGATAATCGAGAAATAGACCATTATGCTATCGAAATACAATTACCAGATAACTATCCGGTGGGAGTTCCGATTGTAAGGGAGGTCGGAGGGAGGATACCTAAAAATTCAGATCGGCATTTCAGTAAAGTTGGTACTACTGAAGAAGCTGCATGTTTGTTTTTGCCTGATGAAAGATTTAAATATTGGCCACTAGGAGCAACAATAATTAAATTTATCGAAGGGCCTGTAAAAAGCTTTTTTCTTTGGCAAACCGATTATGATTTAAATAATGGGAAGTCAACTTTTGGACAGAGAGGGCATGGAATAAATGGGATTATCGAATTTTATTCAGAAGAGATTGGCACTAATGATAAGGGTGTCATAATTAGATTTCTCGAATATTTGGTCAAAAATGAAGTTAAGGGGCATTGGTTATGTTACTGTGGTAGCGGGGAGAAAATGAGAAATTGTCATTTTGATAAATTGAAAGAGTTGAGAGCAAAAATATTAACGGATGATGCTTTAAAATCTTTGGTTTTTCTAAGAAAATAATGGTCGTTTTTATTTCCCGCCTTTCACTAAGTCTGCATTACTGAAAGCGCAAAGTATTTAAGCTTAATAGCGCTACCAATCCCACCGAAATATTCCAACCATGTTATTCCCTTCAATTGGTAGTTATAGATGGTAGAATTTTCTTAATTCTTTGGCTGCCAATGATGCCTTAAGTAAGTTCTGAATAATTTTAACTAAATCCTTTTTTTGTTCTTCTGGAACATTAGGCATGCCATCTTGGATATTGCCAACAGCCAACAAAGCTTTGTGAAGATAATTTTTTATGGTATGGTTAATGCATTGTAATGCCTCACCTATGCTGTTAGCTTCGGTAAGCCGTTTTATCTCATCAAAAACCTTCTTATCCCCATCGTCCAAATTTATATTGTTAAAGTCAATCTCTTCCACAGTCCACCCCTGTTTTTGAAAACCTGTCAAGATAATTTTTAATCTTTTTTTAAAAATTCCAAATGTGCGAAAGTGCTACATTATTAAAGTCCCGTTTACATAGGGAATGTGCGTTTTCGCTCAAAAAGTGCTTTCTTTGTAGCATTATCGCACATAGGCATTTTTTGCAACTTTTATCTGAACCGGCTTAAGCCAAAAACCCATGTTATACTATGTTAGATTTTAAAGAGCAGTTCTTTTGATATAGAGCTTTTTCATCCAGCGGTCAAGGCACCAACGCGTAATGTTTAATGTCTCTGCTGTTTTCTCTAGGTGCCAGTCACTGCGCCTTAGGGCTTTAAAAATAAGTTCTTTGGCAGCTTGATACAAGGTTTTTCTTAAATCAAGGCCTTTTATCCTTAAGGTGGTTATCTCGATGTCATCAATTGCGCGTTTAATATATTCTTTCACCTTGTGGTAATCGCAGGGTTTTTCAAACGCAGCATAAGCGCCTAAGCGGATGAGTTCATCGCGGTTATATTCATCCAAGTAGGCCGAGATAATAATTACATGAATATCAGGGAAATTCTTTTTTATAAGCTGGAGAAGCTCAGTACCGCTTAAGTTGGGCATCCTAACATCTAAGAGCACCACATCGTAATATTTGTTTTTCTTGCTAAGAGAAGGGATCACCTGGGTGCTATCGGTGCAGATATCTACTTCAATATCTATCTCTTTCTCATGCTCGAGGCAATGTCTAGCATCCTCAGCGAGCATTTTGTCATCATCAACTATGAGAATGCCATATTTTGGTTTCATTGAGGCTCCTTTAAAGACAAAAAGCCCCATTCGAATCGGCTTAGCCGAAGAATGGGGCATAAAGAAAAAAGTTTAACTTCGGCAACTGACTGCCTTATCCCGATCTTATACCGGAATTTAGGCTCTATAGCTTTGCGCCCCATTCTTTCGAATGGTTTGCTATTGTCGTCTTAAACTTTTATTCGGACCTATTTCTACTTAAAGTATACCATATAATGTGCGGAATAACAACGTTATGTAGCAAAACCGCACATTAGGTAACGTTAAGCAGAATAAGAACTTGTGAAAAAAATATAAATAATAAATGAATAGACTGTATAAATATCTGTTTTCTTTGGTTAAAAGCCATTTTTATGGTACGGTTAATATAACCTTTAAGAATGGGTTGCCGATAACAATAAAAGAGGAAAGGTCCATAGATACCACTCCCTTTAAAGACGAAATCAAGGGAAAGCTGGGAGATGAATGGCTTGAAAGGAATAATTAATTTAATCAGCTATTTACACAGGACTCACAAAAAATCTTGACAAGATGAAATTATAGTGTAAAATTATTTTGTCAGTTAAAAATTAGGAGAAGTTAGAAACAAACAGCCTTATTAGAAGAACTAAAGGGCTGGTTTCGCGAGTCAAACTCGTGAGGCCAGCCCTTTTTATTTTGCCATTTTTCTATGACACAAACTATTGTTAAAACTAAGGAGGGTTATACAAAAATCCCTAATAACATCTTACGGGCAATTTACAGGTCGCCTTTTAACGGTACCGAGATCCGGGTTATTTTTTTTGTAATCAGAATGACCAGCGGCTGGCATAAGGAGAATAAGCTCCTTAGCTACGGCTATATCGCAAAAGAGGCAAACCTCAATAAGCGTAATGTCAGGAGGGCAATCAACTTGCTTACCCAGTCTAAGATCATCATAAAGAGCAAGGACGGCCGTAAAAACAAACTCGCTTTAAATCAAAATCCTACAACTTGGGAACTGTGCAAAACTCAAAATATCAAGGGGGCTAAATTATCCCTATATAAGGGGTGAGTTGGCCCCCAAAGATAGGGGCGAATTTACCCCTGTAAAGAATTAAAGAAAATATATAAAAAAATAGTAGTAAAGAAATGGGGCTGTGAATTCTGTGGATAAGTCAGATAAAGTAAAACAAAAAAAGAGCGCTGGAAAAGTAATTCGATCTTTTAAGGTCGAAATCTGTGATGCCAGCTCTACGCCTGAATTCTTTGCTAATCCAAGTAATCCTTATACGCAATTATCAGACGAAGAAAGGATAAAAGACTTCAATGAAATCTTCGGTTTGCTTTGGGCTGAGACATGCCGGGAAACCAGCAGAGATATCTATGGAAATAAAAAAGATTGCAATAAATGAAATAAATGTTATAATGTTACCCATACGAAAGCTGGGGATTTATGACTAAAAATGTTTCCTGGAAAAGAGTTACAACCGTTTATAGTTTTAAGGACGCTAAGACTGTCCGTGTTTTTGGCATTGCCCGGGTATCGACAGACAAGCAGGCGCAGAAGATAGGCGAATCATTAGACCATCAGAAGGAAGTTCTTAAGAATTGGGTAAAGTCTAAATCAAGCCTGCACGCTCCCCAAGAATGGAAACTTGTCGATATATTCGTAGAAAATGAAGGGCCGGACGGCCAGAGAAAGGGGCGGACCGCAACAAAGCGGGAAGGTAGAAGAGGATTAGCTAAAGCTCTTGAGCTTGCTAGATTAAGACTTATTGATGTCGTTGTTGTAACAAAACTAGATCGTATAGCAAGAAACACAAGAGACTATATAGATATTTCAGCTGAATTTAACGAGACTGAAGTAGCTCTTGTTTGTCTGGATCTTGATATAGATACATCAACGCCTGACGGGCAGATGATAATGCGTAATCACGCTAATCTAGCCCAATGGCAGGCAGAGCGGATATCACAATACAGCCTGGAAACTGTCTTAAGGCATCTTAACCAGGGGCGGCCAATAGGTCCTCCACCGTTAGGTTATCAGATAACGAGAGATGCCAATGGTAAGACTACTTACGAGCCAGATCCTGTCTATAGGAAGCACGTTGAATTTATTGATCAACTATATCTGAGAGTGAAAAGTACAGGGAAGGTTGTCGATATTCTGCACCAAAAAGGTTATAAATCTAAACACGGGAAGACCTATTCGAAACCTCAAGTATCACGCATCCTTCAGAATATTCGCTATATTGCAAAGCAGGAGCACGGTGGTCAAATTTATCCGGGGAATTGGGAACCTTTAAGGACCGAGGATATTCATAAAACGATCCAGGCCGTTTTTAAAAGAAACAGAGCAACTAATCATAGTCCCAATGGCTCAAATCGTAATTACGTCTACCTTGCCAAAAGCCTGCTTAAATGCAGTAATTGCGGTTCGACCATGATTGCAAGGCCGGCTACCGGTAAAGGTGGTAAATATTATCCTTATTATATGTGTATGAAAGCATTTAAGACTAATGGAATCGATTGCGGAGAGACTAATCTTTTGGCTGCAGATGCTGTGGACGATGCAATTATCGAGGTGTTGCGGCACTTGCATTTGGATCCGGATAACATTGCCGAGATTGTAAAAAAAGCCAACCAGGCAACTGCATCAACAATAGGAATTTTGGAGGAAGATTTGGATAGGGTTCAGGCAAGACTAAAAGATATTCGTACAAAAATTGCTAATTTGGTGGATATACTCACAGATAAAGGGATGGCAGGAATTGATATGGTTAAGGAGAAGCTAGGAACCTTGAATCAAGATGAGTCTGAACTTGTTTTAGAAGAAAATAGACTAAAATCTGAAATTCAGGCAGAAAAAGTGCAGGCAGGAACAGCTCATGACTATATTATGACACTGCAGCTATTTGAAGATTTTTATATTATGAATAAAAATAATAGGGAGCGTATTCAGGCAATTTTACCGAGAATAATTAATTCGGTTATCTGTGAAATTGCCGACAAGAAAAAGGGTGTTGGCAAGCTAAAGATCGGCTTATTTGGACGGCCTTTTAATAGAGGTCAAAACGCTGAGATATGGAATAAAACATTACAAAAAATAGCTGATGAGTGTTATAATAATAAAGCTTTAGAAGAGATTAGTGGTAAGTTTGGAACGAAAGCTTATAAAAAAAGAGATGCCTCCCCGTGTGAGAGGGTTCCGTTAGCAGGTTCCGGAAAAAGGCATTATATTAATCTTGGTGTTCGCACAGGGGAACCTGTGGGACCCTTTTGATTTTTCACATTGAAAAATCAAAAGGCACTTGAAGAGTGGTTTTCATTAATGAAAACCACGATGAAAGTGCCTAACCCCTCAATTTAATATAAAAAATTAAGGTATTTGTTTATTTTCTAACCTGTTTACAGAGAAGTCGTCCCCTTGCCGAATATTACTGCCCGTCCTTGCAGGAAATACCTA
>Ga0268276_1001155_pt1 | contig 27354 bp, 24 predicted proteins | sample saktaG_4_FD_190145 | JGI IMG/M metagenome (GOLD analysis project Ga0268276, IMG submission 190145) | Saline water microbial communities from Sakinaw Lake, British Columbia, Canada - sak_2010_1_5_45m | ecosystem: Environmental > Aquatic > Non-marine Saline and Alkaline > Saline ...
TGGATGAAAAGTAATTTAATTTTAGAAAGAGGGTTATTTTAGAGTGAAAAAAATATTCATTATTATAGGCGTAGCATTGCTTATTGCTTTGGGCGGAGCAAAAGTGGGATTATCGCAGCACCAGGCAGTCGTTGCCTCTATTTTTTGCGTCTCAATCTTAGGTGTGCTACTTTATTGGGAGCTGCGGCTTAGTTTTGTCTTTTTGGGCGCAGGAGTCATGCTACTTACCCGTTCGATTGACTTAGAAAACCTCATAAAATTCGCATCTTTGGATGTCATTTTGTTTTTGGTAGGTACAATGATTCTGGTAGGCATGTTAAATGATGCTGGTTTTTTCTACTGGATCGTTACGCGCCTGATAAGGATAAAGAATATAACCGGGGAAAAGCTTTTTATGCTGATTATGCTTTTATCGGGAGTTTTATCAGGGTTAATGGGAGAGGTTGCCTCTATTATTATAATGTCAAAAATAATACTGGATATTTGCCTCCTTATTGATGTTGATCCGATCCCCCTGATTATGGCCTCTGTTTTAGCTACCAATATTGGTTCTTCGGGGACGTTGTTAGGTAACCCCGTTGGCATCTTAATTGCTGCGCGTGCAAATTTAACGTTCGAAGATTTTATGAGGAATGCCTTCCCGATCACAATCATAGTTTTTATCGTAACTTTAGCAATACTTTCACTCTGGTATAGAAAGATAATAAAAAAGATGACTGAGAAACTCATACCGTTGAGAGAAAACAACTTTTTCATATCGCTTATAACAATATCTACGGATATTAGGACTAAGGTTAGCATAGGTATATTTGTTTCTATGCTTATATGTATCTTTTTTCATCATCGAATAGAAATTATTTTTAATCTAGAAGAGAATAGTATTCTTATGATAACCCCGATAGTGTTTGCAGGGATAGCTCTATTTTACCGTAGTGATAGGATGCGCCATTATGTTGAGCGGGAAGTAGAGTGGACATCTGTTCTATTCTTTCTATTTCTTTTTGCACTGGCGGGTGTCGTAAAATTCAGCGGGGTTTCGGATGTAATTGCGCGTGGTTTAATCGGAAAATTTGGTAATCCTGCCAATTTATTATCAGCCGTGCTTATTTACTCCAGCTCAATCCTTTCAGCTATGCTTGATAATACGGTTGTGGTGGCTACTTATATTCCAATTGTTCAGAGCTTAAGTAGTTTAAATATTAATGTTAAACCTCTTTGGTGGGCGATATTATTTGGTGCTTGTTATGGCGGTAATATTACTATTATCGGCTCTACCGCCAATATTATCGCTATGGATATTTTGGAGAAAAACCGTAATGTAAAGATAAGTTTCTTTCGTTGGCTTAAGATAGGTTTATTTGTGGGTATAGTTACAACTACGGTGGCGTATCTTTCTCTTATTTTCTTGATACATTAGTGTACGTTAGTATTTTTTTGTGTCGGGTAACCTTTTAGTAAAAATTTCGGTAGAATAATTCTTTGTTTTGTTAAGATTTTTTGGTATACTTATATAAATCTCGATGTTTTTTGTTCATGCACGACACCCATCTTTTAAAGAATATTCTCAAATATTTTGAGGATCAGGAGAAATTATCTTCCCGCTTGATTAAGAAGGTCCATCTTTCTATATCTGAATTTGGGAGTCTAAGTAAAGAACACTTTCTTGAGCATTATCAACATGCAGTTTCCGGTACAAGATTTCAGGATATCGAGATAGTAATCGATATTATACCTTTTGGCCCGGAGCTGGAAATTATCAGATTAGAGTTCGCAGGAGAAACGGAGGACAGAGAAAAGTGAAATATGTAAGCTTAAAAAAGACAAATCTTAACGATTGGCTGGAGTATTTAAAAAATAAGGCTAAGCTCTACGCCCCGCGCAAAAAGGAGAATCTTTTTGTTTTTCGTCAGGTAAAAGAAGTTAATGATGTTTGTCTTGATTATATACCAACCATTCTGCCGCCCAAGAAATATTATTTTCCGCAGAAAGAAAAGTTATTTAAATTTAGCCTCCAGCCTTTTAAAACCGCAAAAGCCATTGATAAATTCGAAGATTTCATTCTTTTCGGCATGCATACCTGTGATATTGCAGGAATTCAATGTATGGATGTGGTTTTTAGGGATGCGCCGGAGGATCCGAATTACCTTAACCGTAAAGACAAGATGACCATTATTGGCATAGAGTGTTTAAAGTACTGTGATAAATACGCAAACTGTGCTTCTATGGGTAATCATGTCCCCCGCGGAGGTTACGATTTAATGATGGTAGATTTGGGTGAAAAATTTATCGTTCATATCAATTCCGAAAAAGGCGAAAAACTGGTTACTGGATTAAGTTATATTAAAGAGGCTAACCAGGCCGATATGGATCTTCTTGAGCGTAGGAGAGAGGCTAAAAAAAAGGTATTTAAAGAGGAGTTTATCGGGTCGTTGCCTAAAGTTTATGATGTTTTTGATAAATCATTTGCTTCTAGTGTATGGAAGGATATTGGTAAAAGATGCGTTGCCTGTGGTAATTGCACCGCGGTATGCCCGACTTGTTACTGTTTTGATACGAATGATGATATGGAGTTGTCCTTAAATAGCGGGACAAGGTATCGTATCTGGAATTCCTGCCAAATGGATGATTTTGCCAAAGTTGCCGCAGGAGAGGATTTCCGCAAAGGCAGAGACTCTCGTCAAAGGCACAGGTATTATCGAAAATTTAAATATCCGGTTGATAAGTTTAACCGGTTTTTTTGTATCGGCTGCGGAAGATGTACCCGGACATGCATGGCTGATATCAGCTTGGTTGAGACCGTTAATTCCCTGCTTAGCGAAGAAGGACTGCAATAATAAATTAAACAGGAGATTATATGCTTGAACGTGAAATACTTTTAGAAAAAATGAGAACAACTCCTTATCTGCCGATGAAGGCTAAAATTATCGAAGCCGAAATGGTTACGGAGAAAGAAAAGTTTTTTCGTATCCAGCTGGAGAATAAGATTAATCTGGGGCATGTTCCGGGGCAATTTGTAATGGTTTCTATTTTTGGTTTTGGAGAGGCCCCGATTTCCGTCTGTTCATCCCCGAGCGACAAGAGTTATTTTGAGCTAACCGTTAGAAATGTAGGTGTGTTTACCGATAAATTACATAAGCTGGACAAAGGAGACGAGCTTGGAATACGCGGGCCTTTTGGTAAAGGATTCCCGATCGATAATATGTTTGGTTACGATGTAATGATTGTTGCCGGAGGCTTGGGCATAGTTCCTCTTCGTTCTTTAATCAGGTATATTATGCATAATCGCGGTGATTTCGGTAATGTTCAGATTCTACTCGGATGTAGATCTCCCAAAGAGCTTTTATTTGAAGAGGAAACTAAAGAATGGATGAAGAGGGCAGAGATTAAATTTAACTGTACCGTTGACCGGGCAGACCCGGATTGGAGGGGCAATGTAGGCTTGATTACTACCTTAATTCCCGGAGTGGATATAAACCCGACTCGTACATACGGGATTGTTGTAGGGCCTCCGATTATGTATAAATTTGTTATTGTTAAATTGCTGGAGAAGAAGATTCCTGACCATCAGATTATAGTCTCATTGGAGAGGCGCATGCGCTGCGGTTTGGGTAAATGTGGCCACTGCCAGATTGAAGGGGTTTATGTCTGCCAGTCAGGCCCGGTATTTACCTACAATGATTTAAAAAAATTTAAAGGAGAATGTCATGAAAAAGCAGTCTAAGCCCAAGGTAGCTTTCTTTGATTTTACGGATTGTGAGGGCTGCCAGCTGCAATTTGCTAATATGGGTAATACATTGCTTGAGCTAATGGAACTAGTTGATATAGTTAGTTTCCGCGAGATTATGTCTGAATCCGCAGATGAGTATGATATCGCTTTTATTGAAGGTAGCATTACTACTGATAATGATGTTTTGCGGATCAAAAAGATAAGAGATAGGGCTAAAATCTTGATTACTTTAGGCGCTTGCGCAACTATCGGCGGGATAAATGGAATCAAAAATCGTTCTTCTTTAGAAGCAGCTAAGAAAATAGTTTATGGGGATAAGGCAAATATAATTAACAGCATTAAGGCCATGCCGGTACATGAGGTAGTCAAGGTTGACTATGCTATTAACGGTTGTCCGGTTTATATCCCGGAAGTCATTAGCGCGGTAAAGTGTCTGCTTATGGGTAAGCCATATATTGTTCCTAATTATTCGGTTTGCGTGGAATGTAAAATGAACGAAAACGTCTGCCTTTATGAAAAAGACCAGGAGTGTATGGGCCCGGTTACCCGCGCCGGATGTAATTCCTGGTGCATTAATAACGGAAACCGCTGTTATGGTTGCCGGGGATTAGTAGATAAGCCGGCTAGCGATGCTGCCAAAGATATTTTGCAAAAATACGGCTTGAAGGCAGAAGAAATCCTGAATAGCTTTACATTATATAATGATTCTATGGGGGAGAAATATGACCAAGAGTTTAAGTAAAATAGATTCTCAAAACTTAAAAGTTGATGTGCATTATCTGACTCGCGTAGAGGGCCATGGTAATATTGTTGTTGACGTAACAGGAGGGAAGCTTGCAAAATGTGAATTTCAGATAATTGAATCTCCGCGTTTTTTTGAATCGATGCTGGTAGGTAGGTCTATTTGGGAGGCTCAGCATTTAACCAGCCGCATCTGCGGGATCTGCGCCTGCGGCCATTCTCTGGCCAGTATTAAAGCAGCCGAAGATGCTTTGGGCGTAAAACCTTCGGATGAAGTGGTGATGCTCAGGAAATTGTTGCTTTACACTGAAATACTGGATAGCCATATTTTACACATTTATATCCTGGTAGCCCCGGATTTGCTGGGGGTAAAAAGCGTTCTACCTTTGGTCAAAACTCACCGTTCGGTAGTCGAGATGGCTTTACGTATGAAGCGGATGAGCGATTACGCAGGAGAAGTGCTTGCCGGCAGGCATATTCATCCGATAAGTTATGTTATCGGCGGGCTTACCCAACTTCCTTCAAAAGAAGGCCTGGAGAAATTGTATAACTTGATGCTTGAATCGCGTAAAGACGGTGAGGAAACGGTAAAGATAATTAAGACATTAAAATTCCCGCAGTTTTCCAGACCTACGCAATATATGTCGCTTACTAGTGATGATGAATACGCCATGTATGACGGAGATTTGACCGTAAACGGGCAAAAAAGCAAGGTAAGTAATTACCGTAAGCTTCTTATGGAATCCGTCGTAGATTATTCAAAGGCAAAAATATCCAAGATTAACGGCAGGTCTTATGCGGTTGGAGCATTATCACGTTTTAATAATAATTTCAATAAATTGAACAAAAAGGCAAAGACAGTAGCTAGCGAGTTGGGCCTGAAGGCCCCGTGCCATAACCCGTATCTCAATACCGCCGCCCAGCTTGTGGAATGGGTGCATTGTCTGGAGGAATCAATCGCCATACTCAAGAAGATTTTAAAAGATGGGTTAAAAGAAGAGAAGATTGTTGTTTCTTCTTGGCCCAAGAGAAGCCAAATCGGTAAGATTAAATATAAGCCAAATACCGGGATCGCCTGCGTTGAGGTGCCTCGTGGATCTTTATTCCATGAATATACAGTTAATGATTTTGCTCATATCACTGCAGCTAACTGCGTGATTCCTACCAATCAAAATATGGGTAATTTAGAGGATGATATGCGAAAGCTTGTTCCGGAGTTACTGGGTAAAAAAACTCAAGACGAGATTACCCTTGATCTTGAAATGCTGGTCCGTGCATATGATCCCTGCATATCATGCGCCACGCATTTATTGGATGTAAGCTTTGTCTAAAAAAATTGCGGTAATAGGTTTAGGCAATACTTTAAGGAGAGATGACGGAATAGGCGTAATTATTCTGGAATCCCTCCTTAATAATTATAAGCGCCCGGCAATAGATTATCTTAATTTCGGCAGCGCAAGTTTTGACCTTATACACCGTCTGCAGGATTATGACCTTGCCCTATTGATCGACGGGATTTCGGCTGGGCTTATGGCTGGAGAATTAAAAATATTTGCACTTGATGAGGCTTCTTTTACTAAAGATGACGGAGCGATTTCTTCTCATGAATTAAATCTCAAGGATATTTTTAAGTTAACACAAAAACTAAAGGTAAAAGCTAAAATTTATATTGCCGGAATACAGATAAAAGATTTCGGCTTTGGCGAATCTTTGAGCAGTGCGTTGGAAAATAAATTAGTGGATTTAACAATACAGATTGATAAATTTATTCAAGAAAGGTTGTTTTAGATAATATGTGTTATGCCATTCCGGGGAAAGTTGAAAGAATAGAAAATAATCAGGTAACCGTGGATTATTTCGGCGAAAAAAGACAGGCTTATAATGAGTTGGCCCAGATTAGCGTCGGCGATTATATCTATGCTCAGGGCGGTTATGCTATTACGAAAATTCCGGAAGATGAAGCAAAAAGCATCCTTGCTGTTTGGAAAGAGACTTTCTTTGAGCTTCAAGAAGTTGACCTAAAGCTTTCACGGCTTGATCTTAATCAAGGGTCTGTTTCTGGAGAATTCTTGAGAATATTGGATAAGGCATCTGAAGGCAGAAAACTCTCCCCGGATGAACTCCGCAGTTTGATTAAGGAAAAAAATAAACCAGCATTGGGGCTTCTTTTTAAAACGGCAAATTTCCTGCGCCAGAAACACCATAAAAATTCTTGTTGTGTGCATGGAATTATTGAGATCTCCAATTACTGTTCTTGTAATTGTAATTATTGCGGTATAGCTAAGGGCAATAAAAATATTAAGCGTTATCGTTTAGCCGGCGATCAGATCCTTGAGGCTGCCAGGCAGGCAATAGTAGAGCATGGTTTTAAGGCCCTGGTGTTGCAGTCTGGCCAGGACAGCGGATATAGTATAGAGGAGCTGGCTGAGATTATCCGTAAGATAAAATCTAATTGGCCGGCCTTAATCTTTATTAGCTTTGGAGAAGTCGGGCTGGATAATTTAAAGATTCTTTACGATGCTGGTGCGCGTGGATTGCTTTTACGATTTGAAACATCTAACCCTAAGCTTTATAAACAGGTTACTGCAGGCAAAGATTTTTCCAGCCGCATTGCGCATTTAAAAAAAGCTTACGAGCTAGGCTATATAGTTATTACCGGAGGCTTGATTGGATTGCCGCAACAAAACGAAGAAGATCTTTTAAATGACATACTTTTAACTAAAGAGTTGCATGCCGAGATGTATAGTTTTGGCCCATTTATTATGCATCCACAAACCCCGTTGGCTAAACATCCATCACCGGAAGTAGAAACCGTGCTTAAAGTTATCGCCATTTCGCGTATCATTGATGCAGCGAATGCTAAAATTCTAGTTACTACTGCTTTGGAGACACTTCATCCTGATGCCAGGAGAGAGGCGCTTCTTAGTGGAGCAAATTCAGTGATGCTTAATGTAACTCCGCTTGAATATAGGTCATTATATAACATCTATCCTGCGCGCGCTCATGAAAGTGAGAGTATAGAAACTCAGATCAATGATAGCATTGAGCTTTTGATGTCATTGGGCCGCTCTCCTACAGATTTAAGTATCTAAAAATATCAGCAGTAGAGATTCTTTTAATTGATTCTATAGTGAAAAATATCACAAAAACTATTGACTTATGCTATAGATATGTTACCATTTAGTTAGTTATTGTGAATAAAAGAACAATATGAAGACAAACAAAAATTGCGTTATCAGATTATCCAAGTATAAAAACGCCCTTAACCGACTGCAGGCTTTGGGATTTGTCAAGATTTTTTCAGATAACCTTGCAGATGCCATTGGGGTTACCGCTTCGCAGGTAAGAAAAGATTTCTCTATTTTTGGGATTTCCGGTAATAAAAGAGGTGGATACAAGATTGAAGAGCTTATTGAAAAAATAAACAACATCCTCGGGAAAAATGAACTTAATAAGGTAATTATTGTAGGGGCGGGAAAACTAGGTATGGCACTCTTAAAATACAAAGGTTTTGAAAAGGAAGGGATAAAGATTGTAGCCAGTTTTGATATCGACTCCACAAAATATGTTAATGATACTGAAGTGCCGGTATTGTCTTTTGAGAAGTTGAATGATTTTGTCCGTAAGAATAATATCCGTATTGGAATAATTGCTGTTCCTGATATAGCTGCTCAGTCTGTTGCGGACAGTATGTTTTTGGCTGGCATTAAGGGGGTACTTAATTTCGCCCCGATTAGGTTAAAATGTCCGGAAGATAAGGTGCTTAATAACGTGAATTTGGAAGTTGAGTTGGAAAATCTGATTTATTTTGTCAATGTTTTAGATAAAACTAGAGAACGCAAGTGAAGACCCGAACCCTTAAAACAAAATTATTAATTTCATCTTTTTTTATTATTTTTATTTTTGCATTTCCAATTTTAATCTTAGGGGCGCGGGTTATTAAACAAGAGATTTTTGCGCGCGCTCAAAATCAAGTAAGTACAGACCTCAAAGTTGCCCGCTCCGTATTCTACGGAGAGATAGAGGCGATTAAAACTGCCTTTAATCTTATTCCCTTAACCGTCAATTTTTCAGATGTGCGCCAGAAGATGGGCCTGGATTACTTATATGTAGTAAATGCGCAAGATAAGGCAGGAGTAAAAAGCGAACTGGTGCAGCGGGCCTTTCTCGGCCTGGCAACTGGGGGGATACGCAGTATAGGTAAGGATGAATTGATGGATATAGGGGAAGATATCTATCAAAGATCTGTAATCCAAATCAGGTCTACTCCTAAGTCGCATCTTATCTCAAAAGCGGTGCAGGATAAAGCTATGGCCATAGGGTATGCCATGCCGGTCATTGATTCAGCCGGCAAGGTAAACAGTGTGATTTACGGTGGCAAGATTATTAATCGCGATTTCCCATTGGTGGATAAAATCCGTGACCTGGTTTTTGAAAATAAGTTTTACGAAGGAAAACCGCTTGGGACGGTGACTATATTCCTGGATGGTGTGCGTATTGCTACCAATGTTTTAGACCAGGGAGGAAACAGGGCGATTGGTACCCTTGTTTCAGATACGGTGTATAAAAAAGTAGTCAAAGAAGGTAAGGTCTGGCTGGATAGGGCTTTTGTGGTTACCGACTGGTACTTGACTTCCTATGAGCCTATTAAAAATATCAAAGGGGAAACTATTGGGATACTCTATGTGGGGATTTTGGAAAAACCGTTTAAAGACCTTGAAAAAAGAATTTTTTTAGGTTTTTTATTAATTTTGGTGTTGGTGACAGTTTTGGCAATGGTTTTTTCTTATCTGCTCGCCGCCTCGATTACCAGGCCGGCTACTGCGCTGCTGGAGGCGACGGCCAAAATTTCTAACGGCAATTTACAGTATAGAGTTAATACTAAAAGCCAGATCCAAGAGCTGGACCGTTTGGCTGAGTCATTCAATGAGATGGTTAAGGGCATTCATGATCGGGATACAAGGCTTACTATTTCTAATGAAAAATTGGCGGCGTTAAATAAGAGCTATCTTGATCTTGTGGGTTTTGTCTCGCATGAGTTAAAAGGCGTGTTGGGGTCAATTATTATTAACATTTATTCCTTAAAAGATGGTTATTTGGGTACGCTTGCTCCTGCGCAGAAAAAAGCCGTTGATTCTACCGCTCGCAGCCTTGAGCATTTTGAGAATATGGTAAGAAATTATCTTGACCTTTCTCGCATCGAGAAGAAGGAGTTGGAGCTTAAGAAAACTATCTTGGCTTTTAGAAAAAACATAATTATTCCGGCAATCGAGAATTTTGAGCGCCAGAGCCTGGAGAAAAATATCAGGATTAATAATTTTGTTCCCGAAGAGCTAAAAGTTTGCCTAGATAATAGCCTAATGCTTATTGTGAGTAATAATTTACTTAGTAATGCCATTAAGTATGGCTCTAGCGGCGGGGTAATTACTATTGAAGCTAAAGAGGTGGGCCAGGATGTGCAGGTGAGCTTTTATAATGACGGCACGCCGATATTAGAAAGCGAGAAGGAGCTGTTGTTTAAGAAGTTTTCGCGCCTAGCCAATGTCGGACAACGCAAAGGAACAGGATTGGGGCTGTTTATTACTAAAGAGATTGTAGAAAAACACGGCGGTACTATTTGGGTTGAACAACAGGCGCACGGCAATACTTTTATTTTCACCTTGAAAAAACAGTGAGGGGAATTGGCGATGAATAGCACTCCAATGGAAATTTTAAAGAAGCTTAAAGCTTGTGCCATTTATGAAAATTTAAAGAAGTGGACCGCCTCAACCCGGGTGTATGTGGGCATGGCAACCTGTGAAATTGCTGCCGGATCAAAGGAGATTTTCCAAATAATTAAAAATGAGCTAAGTCAAAATAAAATTAAAGATGTATATCTCTCCAAAAAAGGCTGTGTTGGCAGGTGTAGTTTGGAGCCGACGGTTGAGGTGCTTTCTAGGGGTTTGCCTCCTTTTAAATATACTAATGTTGATAAAATAAAAATAAAAAAAATTATCAGGAACCATCTGGTAAAAAACAATCGCCGCGCCGTAATGCCTAATTCCCGCTATGACTATACTAGTAAAGACAGTCTTACTGATAAGAGCCGTTTTGTGTTTGGGGATTTACCGTATTTTGATAAACAGAGGCGTATGACGTTACGCAACTGTGGGATTATTGATCCTGAGAGTATTGATGAGTATTTTGTGGTTAGGGGTTATGAAGCGTTGGCAAAGGTATTGACAGAATACACTCCTGAACGCGTGATTGATGAGGTGACTAAATCCGGTTTGCGCGGAAGGGGAGGCGGTGGGTTTCCTACTGGGCTTAAGTGGCAATATGTGCGTCAGCAACAGTCAGAGGAGAAGTATGTAGTGTGTAATGCTGATGAAGGAGACCCAGGCGCATTTATGGATAGAAGCACTATCGAGGGCGATCCTTTTTCTATCCTTGAAGCTATGGCCATCGCGGGTTTTGCCGTGGGTGCGGCGCAGGGGGTTGTGTATATTCGCGCAGAGTATCCTTTAGCAGTGGAGCGGTTGAGAATTGCCATTGCGCAGGCCAGAGATAAAAATCTTCTCGGGAAGAATATTCTAGGAACAGGTTTCTCTTTTGACCTTGAGGTAGTGTTGGGAGCCGGGGCATTTGTCTGCGGAGAGGAGACCGCGCTCATGCTTTCTATCGAAGGCTATCGCGGTATGCCCAGGACCAGGCCACCGTATCCTCCGGTAAAAGGGCTGTGGGGGAAACCGACCCTGATTAATAATGTAGAGACTTGGGCAAATATACCGGTAATCATTTTGGACGGTTACCAGTATTTTTCTTCTATCGGTACTAAGAAAAGTAAGGGTACTAAAGTTTTTGCTTTAGCGGGAAAAGTTAAAAATACCGGACTCATTGAAGTAGAGATGGGGACCACGCTGGGGGATATTGTTTTTGATATAGGAGGGGGGATAAAAAATAACCGCAAATTTAAAGTAGCGCAAACCGGAGGCCCTTCCGGAGGGTGCCTACCGGTGCAGTTTTTAAATACTCCCATTGATTATGATTCTTTAGTAAGCGCGGGTTCGATCATGGGCTCAGGCGGCTTGATTGTAATGGATGAAACCGACTGCATGGTTGATGTTGCTAAATTTTTCCTTGAGTTTATCCAGGAAGAATCTTGTGGAAAATGCACTCCTTGTCGTGAGGGGACCAAGAGGATGCTGGAGATATTGGAGAGAATTACTACCGGCAAAGGCAAAACTGGAGATATTGAGAAACTAGAGCGATTAGGCAATACCATAAAAAAGACCGCCTTATGCGGATTGGGCCAGACTGCTCCTAATCCGGTGCTTTCTACCATTCGTTATTTCCGCAGTGAATACGAAGCGCATATAAAAGAGCGGCGTTGCCCGGCTATAGTGTGCGCGGAACTTTTTGTTTCACCCTGTCAGCATGCCTGTCCGGCGCATATTGATATTCCGGGTTTTATCGGGCTCATCCATGATGGCAAAATGAAGGAGAGTATTGAACTTATTCTAAAAAGTAATCCGTTTCCTTCGGTCTGCGGAAGAGTATGCCACCATCCGTGTGAATCTAATTGTCGTCGTGGAAAAATCGAAGAATCAGTGGCAATTATGCTTTTAAAAAGGTTTGCTGCTGATTATTCTGCCGGAGATAATTTGAAATTGGAAAGTTTCAAAGGAGGTAAGCTTAAGGAGCCGGTTGCAGTAATCGGCGGCGGTCCATCGGGTTTATCCTGCGCGTATCAATTAGCAAAACGCGGGTATCGGGTGACCGTATTTGAATCAGAAAGTAAACCCGGCGGCATGCTTGTTTCAGGAATCCCTGAATATCGGCTTCCTAAAGCAGTGGTAGAACGAGATATCTTGCGTATACGGGATGCTGGAGTTTTCATAAAGACTAATTCTAGATTAGGAAGAGATTTTTCCATAGAAGATTTAAGAAAAAAGGGGTTTAAAGCATTTTATCTGGCGCTGGGTGCTTGGAAAGAAGCGGTCTTACAAGTTCCCGGTACTGATCTGTTAGGGTTTATGGGTTCGCTTTCTTTTTTAAAGGATTATAATTCCGAAAGAATTAAGAAGGTTCACGGCGTATACTGCGCCACTAAGGGTAACGCTAGGATTGTATTTACCGGCAAAAAGATTGTCGTGGTAGGAGGAGGAAATGCGGCGATGGATGTGGCAAGGACTTGCGCCCGCTTAGGCGCTGATCAGGTGCATGTAATCTACCGCAGGACTAAAGACGCTATGCCGGCTATTCCCGAAGAAGTTGAGGAGGCGCAAAAAGAAGGGGTGAAGTTTCATTTTTTACTTATTCCTTCGGAAATTAAGGGTGAAGACGGTAAGGTGTGCGCTATAGAATGTTTTTGTACTACCCCGGGAAAATTTGATTTAAGCGCACGCAGGCAGCCGTGTGCTACCGATAAAAAATTCCTGCTGCCGGTTGATATTGTGATTAGTGCTATTGGAGGAAAGCCGGAATTACCTGAGAAATTAGCGAAAAAGCTTTCTTTTGCTGAATGGGGTACGCTGGCGCCTGACCCGGAAACGTTACAAACTAATATTAAAGATATCTTTGCCGGAGGAGATGTGGTAACCGGTGGCGGTACAGTGATTGATTCCATTGCACAAGGTGAAAAGGCGGCAATTTCCATTGCGCGATTTTTTAACGGTGAGGATTTACACCAGGATAGGTTTGTGATTAAGGGAGAGAGAAAAGAAGTTTCCTATATAGATCCCGGCGCAGAGGTAAAGTGTAAATCTCGCCTTGCGCAGGCCAAAATGAGTTTAGAAAAAAGGCTCCAGGCTTTTGGCGAAGTAGAGTTAGGCTACACTAAAACTCAGGCCATGGCTGAGGCTAATCGTTGCTTAAGGTGTGACCGCAAAGAAAACGAGGCATAATATGGAAAAGCAAGTAACGCTTAGTATTGACGGCGTAGCGGTTTCTGTGCCAGGTACCTATACTATTATGCAGGCAGCAGAGACCATAGGTATTCGTATTCCGCGGTTTTGCTACCATCCGAAATTAAGCAGTATTGGTGCCTGTCGGGTTTGTATTGTTGAGGTGGAAGGGGTAAAGAACTTTCCCGCTTCCTGTTGTACAGCAGTAGAGGAAGGCCTGAAGGTTAAGACCAATACCCCTGCTTTACGCCAGGCGCGTAGGGATATTGTTGAGCTTATTCTTGATAATCATCCCCGTGATTGTCAGATATGCGAGAGGAATAATAATTGTGAGCTACAGGTCTTAGCGCATTCTTTGGGGATTAGGGAATTTATCCTTGAGGGGGAGAGGAAAAGATATCTCTTGGATGATTCTTCTGTTTCTATTTTTAGAGATGCGGAAAAGTGCGTTTTGTGCGGAAAGTGCGTCAGGGTATGTACTGAGATACAGGGGGTTAATGCTTTAACCTACGCTGGCCGTGGATTTAAAACTACGGTAGTTCCCGCCTTCAATATGGATGCTAAGGAAAGTATTTGTGTAAATTGCGGGCAGTGTACATTATTTTGCCCTACTGCTGCGCTTCTTGAAAAAGATGCAACCGGCCAGGTGTGGAAAAATTTAAGTGATCCTGATAAAGTTGCCGTAGTGCAAATTGCCCCTGCCGTACGCGTGGCGATTGGCGAGGGGTTTGGTTTAGAACCAGGGACAGATATGACTTATCAGACCGTGGCCGCATTACGCTTACTCGGATTTAAGGTTGTTTTTGACACCCAGTTTTCCGCTGATTTGACCATTATGGAGGAAGGGCATGAATTGGTACATAGGTTTAAGACCAAGGCTAAGCTACCTATGATTACTTCTTGTAGCCCCGGATGGATTAAATTTTGTGAACATTTTCATCCGGAATTTTTGGAAAATATCTCAACCTGTAAATCTCCTCAGCAGATGATGGGGGCCCTTATTAAGACCTATTATGCAAATAAAGTTGGTATTGATCCTGCAAAAATATACAGCGTTAGTATTATGCCCTGCACTGCCAAAAAATTTGAGGCAAGCCGGCCTGAAATGGCCTCTAGCGGTTTTCAAGATGTTGATGCGGTATTGACCACTAGGGAATTGATTAAAATGATTAAGCAGGCAGGGATCAATTTACCCGTACTTAAAAAATCAGAATTTGATGAACCGCTTGGGGAATCAACTGGAGCTGCTCCTATATTCGGCGTTACTGGCGGAGTTATGGAGGCCGCGCTGCGTACCGCCTATGAAGTGGTAACCGGTAAAGAGTTGGCGAATTTAGAATTTCAGGCAGTCAGGGGTTTTGAGGGGATTAAAGAGGCAACAGTCGACCTTGATGGGTTAGAGGTCAAAGTAGCAGTTGTTTATGGCCTGGCGAATGTGCATACGTTGCTTACTGAGATTACGCAAGGGAAAAGAGAGTACCACTTTATCGAGATTATGGCCTGTCCCGGAGGGTGTATCGGAGGAGGAGGCCAACCGTACCCACAAGGGGCATTGGAGGCCTTGGATAAAGATTTGTACCAAAAAAGGGCAGATGGGCTCTATAGTATTGATGAGCATAAAACAGTGAGAAAATCCCATGAGAACCCGCAAATTAAAAAAATTTATAGCCAGTTTCTAGGAGAGCCTTTAGGAAAAAAGTCTCATGCTTTGCTGCATACCCACTATTATGTAAAAAATCCGCATGGGATTACTTCTTGTATGGATAAGATAGTAAGTATTTCTTAAGGGGGGGGCATTATGGAACGCTCTACAAAAAATATTCCTAAGATGCAAGATAAAGATTTTGAGAAAAAAATGAAAATGCTCAAGGAGTTTATTCAGAGCAATAAACCCCTGCATAATAAGCAGGCAGGGCTGATGGGGATATTACATAAGACGCAGAATATCTTCGGTTATATTCCTCGATTAGCTATGGAGTGTATCTCAGAAAAGATTCAGGTACCTGCGGCGCATATTTACGGGATGGCTACTTTTTACAATTATTTTTCTCTCAAGCCCAAAGGGGTGTATCGTATTTATACTTGTAAGGGTACCGCTTGTTACGTAGGCGGGGGTGCCAGAGTTTTGGCCAAAGTACGACAGGAGTTAGGTATTGATGTTGATCAAGTTACCGCAGACGGGCTATTTAGTTTGAATGTTACCCGCTGTTTAGGGTGCTGTGGCCTTTCTCCGGTAATGCAGGTTAATGACGATATATATGTACGCATGGTTCCCGAAAAAGTTCCCGGAATACTTAAGCACTACCGTAAAATGCAGATGAAGGGGAAAATCCAGAAAAAAATGATGCCTTCTGCGGGCGTTACGAAGTAGGCCATGGCTATTAAGGTATTGGTTATTGATAACGACTATGATTTTATTGAGGCCTGCAAAAATTTCCTCGAGACTTCTGGCTATGAGGTAGTCTATGAAGAAAAAGAGTCAAAGGCAATTGCTCAAGTAGAGCGCGTTAATCCGCAGGTAATCCTGCTGGATTTGGTCATGGATACCGTGCAGAGCGGGTTGATTATTGCTGAAAAAATTAATGCCGATCAAAGCTTACGCTTGATTCCAATAATTATTTTGACCGGTTATTTTACTGATACCGGTTTAGCCGATAAGGAAAAAGAAATTGTAGCGAAATTGCCGAATGTGCGTAGGGTTTTAAGTAAGCCCGTAAAACCGGCAGTGCTTTTGGAAGCGCTGCAGAAGGTTTTAGGGCCGTGAAGGATTATCCTTGTTCGCTTGCGCTCACAAGGAGTGCGCTGGATAAAAACTATAAGATGCTTGATTTGTGCATTAAAAAAAGGAGGATATATGGCAAAGAAAATTTTAGTGATTGATGACGATTCGGAGTTTATAGGCGCCGTTTCAAATTTATTGGAATCAAAAGGATATGCGGTTATATCCGCTTGCGATGGAGAGGAAGGTTTTAAAAAAGCAAAAAGCATGTCCCCCGATCTTATTTTCCTTGATGTAATGATGGCTGATAAAAGCGAGGGTTTTGATGTAGCCAGGTCTATAAAAGCAGATGCGCTAACCAAAGGCATTCCCGTGGTCTTGATTACCGGAATACGTAAGGCTATGAATTTACCTTTCGGTTTTGAAGCTGATGAAGATTGGCTCCCCGTAAAAACAGTGCTTGAAAAACCAGTAAAACCTGATACATTGCTTAAAACCGTCGAAGAATATATAGGAAAATAACGACATAATTCCGCAAAGATCATTATACAAAATCTTACACATGGAACAGAGCACATTATTATTGCCAGAAGTTTCGCATTTAATCGAAAAGTGGAAATATAAAGAGGGTAACCTCATTATGATTTTGCATGAGCTGCAGAATTATTATGGTTATGTCCCGCGTCAGGCGTCGCTTCAGCTATCTAAAATGCTTGGTGTGCCTTTGGCTAGGATTTATGAAGTGATCACCTTTTATAATTTTTTCAAATTGTCTCCTCCTGGCAAACATCGTATTTCTTTATGTATGGGAACAGCCTGTTATTTACGTGGTGGTGCGATAATTTTGGATGAAATAAAAAATATCTTAGGCGTCGAAGAAGGCCAGACGACCAAGGACCGGCTTTTCCATCTGGATGTAGTCAGGTGCTTGGGGTGTTGTGGCCTTGCTCCAGTTGTAATGATTGATAATAAGGTATATGGCAAGGTTAAGAAGAATGAGGTCGCTGATATTTTGTCTAAATATATCAAAGAGGAATAATATAATATGGATAAGTTAACCCCAGGTGATTTAGAAAAAATGAGCAAGGCTTCTTCTGATAAGTCCAGCGATTGGATTAAGGTGGGAATGAGTAGCTGCGGTATTGCGGCCGGGGCAGAGGAAGTTTTTAATTTTTTTATTGAAGAAGTTAAAAAAAGAAATCTGCAAATTGAAATAAAAAAATGCGGTTGTGCAGGCGCCTGTTATGCTGAGCCGTTGGTCGAGGTAAGCGTTGAGGGGCTGCCGTCAGTAATTTATGGGGCGGTAAATAAGGATGTGGCGAACAAGATACTGGAAAAACATGTAATTTCTAAGATGCTGGTCAATGATTATATTTTTGAGGTCTTGACTTAAAAATTCAGGATTAATTTATGTATACAAAAGTTATTTTAGTAAAAGATACGGATTTAAAAAGAGAAGATAAGACGCGTGAGTTTTATACTCGCCTGCTTGATTATCTTCGAGAGGCTAATCTACATACCCAGATTCAGGTGGTTAGGGTTGCGGATATCGGCGTATATGATCAGGGGATGGTGATTAAGATACTTCCAGATAAGGTTACTTACGCTAATGTCCAAGATTCCGACATTAAAAGAATAATCGAGTCTGTTTTTAAGGAAAATGAAGCTATCCAAGATTTAGTTTTTAAACCTAGAGCTAAGCAGCACCGGATTGTTTTGCGCAATTGTGGTAAAATTAATCCGGAGAATATTGAAGATTATATTGCTAGCGGCGGCTATCTGGCCTTAAAAAAAGCTCTTGATGAATTAGGCCCGCAGAAGTTGATTGAAGAGCTAAAGATTAGCGGTATACGAGGCAGAGGCGGAGCAGGTTATCCTACCTGGATGAAGTGGAATTTTGCCCGGGAGGTCGCATCAACTGAAAAATTTGTTATCTGTAATGCCGATGAAGGAGATCCAGGTGCTTATATGGACAGGAGTATTTTAGAGGGTGATCCACATTCGGTGATTGAAGGTTTAATTATTGCTGCTTTTGCTATCGGTGCCTCCAAGGGGTATTTTTATATCCGTGCAGAATATCCTTTGGCAGTTGAAAGAATCAATAAGGCAATTAGACAGGCTTATGATTATGGATTATTGGGGCAGAATATTCTCGGTAGCTCTTTTAATTTAGATATAGAAATAAGGTTGGGTGCGGGAGCTTTTGTTTGCGGCGAGGAAACCGCTTTAATTGCTTCTATCGAAGGTAAAAGAGGTACCCCTCATCCTCGTCCGCCGTATCCTTCAATAAAGGGATTATGGGAAAAGCCTACGGTTATAAATAATGTTGAGACCTTGGCTAATATAGCGGTAATTATTTCAAAGGGCGGTAAGTGGTTTTCCCAGATTGGTACGCAAACTTCTAAAGGAACAAAGGTTTTTGCGGTAACCGGGAAGGTTAAAAATTCAGGATTGGTCGAGATTGCCATGGGTGTGACTTTAAGAGAGATCGTTATGGATATCTGCGGAGGGACATTATCCGCAAAACCCATAAAAGCGGTGCAAACCGGCGGGCCTTCAGGAGGAGTAATCCCTGAGGCGCTTTTAGATACCCCGGTAGATTATGAAAATTTACAGAAGTTAGGTTCAATCATGGGTTCAGGCGGAATGATTGTTATGGATGAAGATGATTGCATGGTAGATATCCCTAAGTTTTATCTTGGGTTTTGCGTGGAAGAATCCTGCGGTAAATGCGCGCCTTGCCGTATCGGAGGTTTTCAAATGCTGGGTTATCTGAAGAAAATTTCAGAAGGAAAAGGCAAGCCGGAGGATTTAGGGCAATTAAGGAGAATATCGCAAGCTATGCAGAAGGCATCTTTATGCGGACTGGGCCAGACTGCTTCAAATCCGGTACTTTCTACTTTAAAATATTTTGAGCCTGAGTATAATGAGCATATTCTAAATAAGAGATGCCCGGCAGGGAAATGCAGCAACCTGATAACTTATGTAATAGTAGAAGATAAATGTAAGCGTTGCGGAATTTGTTCTACCAATTGTCCGGTACAGGCAATTAGCGGAGGCAAGGAAGAAGGCTATGTTATAGCGCATGATAAGTGCATAAAATGCGGCCGGTGTTTTGATGCTTGTAAATTTAAAGCGATTTCTAAAAAATAAATATGAAAAAAATAATTCAAGCAAAAATTAATGGTATTTTATTAAGGGTGGAATCCGGCACTACTATTTTGGAGGCAGCTAAAAGGGTGCAGATAAAAATTCCTACTCTTTGTAAGCATCCGGACTTACCGCCTTCAGCCTCATGCGGAATTTGTATCGTCAAAAACAAAGGTTCGCATAAAATGTTGCGTTCCTGCTGCACTCCGCTTGAAGAAGGCATGGATATTATTACCCATGACCCTGAAATCGTCGAAATTAGAAGGACGGTAATTGAACTTATCTTATCAAATCATCCCAATGACTGTCTTAAGTGTGCAAGGAATAATGAATGCGAACTGCAAAAGTTAACCGCGGATTTTGGGATTAAAGAAGAATCATTCCCGCAGTTTTTAAGGGATTTGCCGATAGATAGGTCTACGAAGGCTGTTGATCTTGATCCGAAAAAATGTATTCTTTGCGGACGCTGTGTATATGTTTGTCAGGAGCTGCAGGATGTTTGGGCGTTATCCTTTTTGGAGAGAGGTATGAAAACACGTATTTCTCCTGCCGGCGATATACAATTAGCGGATTCTCCGTGCGTGCGCTGCGGCCAATGTTCGGCGCATTGCCCTACCGGGGCATTTGTCGAGCAGGATCATACAGCGGCGGCATGGAAGGCATTGCAGGATCCTGATAAATATTGTGTGGTTCAGATTGCTCCTGCTGTCAGGGTTTCTATTGGAGAAGCCTTTGGGTATGTGGGTAAGAATTTCACCAAAAAGCTTTATGCATTATTAAGGCGCTTAGGGTTTAATGCAGTTTTTGATACTTCATTTGCCGCGGATGTCACGATTATGGAGGAGGCAAGTGAATTTGAAGAAAGGTTGTTGCATGGAAATAGGCCCCTACCATTAATTACTACCTGTTGCCCTTCCTGGGTAGATTTTATGGAAAAATTCTATACGGATATGATTGATCATTTTTCTTCCTGTAAATCTCCGCATGAAATATTAGGGGTATTATCTAAAACTTATTATGCAGAAAAGAATAAAATTGATCCTGCCAAAATTTTTATGGTTTCAATTATGCCCTGTACCTCTAAGAAATATGAAATTACCCGTAATGATGAAATGTTTGCTTCAGGGTATCAGGATATTGATACGGTTTTATGTACCAGGGAGTTGGTGCGTATGATTAAACAGGCCGGAATTGATTTTGACAGCCTTCCGGATGAGGAGTGCGATAGTATCTTAGGGGAATATGCCGGGGCTGGAGTAATTTTTGGGGCAACCGGTGGAGTAATGGAGGCGGCTTTAAGAACTGCGCATTATTTTGTCACCGGCAAAGAATTAAAGAAAGTAGAATTTGAGGATGTGCGTGGCCTAAAAGGGGTCAAGGAGACCGAGATTGAGATCGGTGGAAAAAAGCTTAAAATTGCTATTGCCCATGGTTTAGGCAATGTTGAGTATATTTTAAATAAAGTTAGAGAGGCTAAAAAGAACGGTAAAGAGATGCCGTATCATTTTATCGAAGTAATGGCTTGTCCCGGCGGTTGCGTAGGAGGAGGTGGGCAGCCTTATATGGTTACAGATGAGCTGAGGATTAAAAGGGCACAGGCACTGTATCAGGATGATAATGAAAAACAGGTTCGTTGTAGCCATCAGAATCCGTATATAAAAAGATTGTATAAAGAATTTTTAGGCAAGCCTTTGGGTGAGAAGTCAGAAAAACTTCTGCATGTGCATTATAAGGCAAGGCCGATTTATGCAAAATAAAATATAAATATAAATCCTGCGGTAAGGACCGTTTTGCGGCTCTATCCCCAAGGGAGGTTGAAGAATTAAATCCCAATCTTTCTGCAGGAATATCTAGGCGGCGGGTTGGGATTTTTTTATTTAAAGGCGCTAGGCACTCGGAGCTAATTAGCTCCTGGCCTAGAGAAGGCATTCAACGTTAAAGTGGAATTGCGTTGGTGTGGCCTTGTTGCCAAATTAGGCCGGTGTTGCCTCGTGGTTGCGTGCGCACCTGGCGCTCATTGGAATTGCGCGGGTTTTTGCCTTTTGGCGGAGTTTTGTTTTTGTGCATAAGGAGGAATAAATGGAGAAACGTTTGGGCTTTGCGGGAATAATTATTCACAATCGTAAAAAAGTTGCGCCGCTGGTTAATAATATCTTAACTGAATTTGGGGAGTTGGTTATCGGGCGTATGGGGATTCCTCATGTTAAAAGAGAATTAAGTGTAATTGTGCTGATCGTCAACGCTACTACTGATGAATTGGGTGCATTAACCGGAAAACTCGGGAAAATTGCAGGTGTTTCGGTAAAATCCGGCTTAAGTAAGGCAGAATAAACCAGGCACAAGTTAAAGAAAGTTAAAATGATATATATAGATGAAGAAAAGATAAACAATTTATTAGCCGATACAGCTAACTTTGATAGCCAAGCTTTAGATATAATTTTGGATAAAGCTAAATCGCTTAAGCGTTTAAGCTTAGCTGAATCTGCCGCGTTGCTTATGGTTAGGGATCCTGAATATATTAAAAAGATATTTGCCGCGGCAAGTTTTATTAAAGATACAATTTACGGCAGAAGGGTGGTTTTATTTGCTCCGCTTTATATTAGTAATCTTTGCGCTAATGCCTGTTTATATTGCGCATTTAAATCCGATAATAAGCTAATTAAGCGTAAAGCTTTAACTGTAACTGAAATTAAGGCTCAAACTGAATGGTTGTTAGGGCGGGGCCATAAGAGGATACTTATGGTCTGCGGGGAAGAAGCGCTTGAAGGCAAAGCAAACGTTGATTATTATGTTGATGCGGTTGAAGCTATTTATGAGGCAGAGGCAGGAAAAAATAAAATTAAAAGGGTAAATGTAAATTGCGCTCCGCTTAATGTTGAAGAGTTTAAAAAGCTAAAAAATTTCGGTATTGGTACTTACCAGATTTTTCAAGAGACATATCACCAGGCAACTTATTTAAGGATGCATCCAAAGGGGCCGAAAAGTGATCCTGATAATAGGATAGATGCGGTTGACCGTGCTTTTATGGCGGGCATAGATGATATAGGGATCGGTTCACTTTACGGCCTCTATGATCATAAGTTTGAAACTTTAGGCCTGCTTAGCCACGTTGAGCATATGGAAGAAAAGTTTAAGGTCGGCCCGCATACTATTTCCGTCCCGCGCATTGAGCCGGCAGAGGGATCAGAGCTGTCTTTTAATCCGCCGTATAAGATATCAGATGAGGAGTTTAAAAAAATAGTTGCGGTATTAAGGCTTTCTGTGCCGTATACCGGCATAATTATGTCTACGCGTGAGACTGCCGAAATGCGGGATTTGCTTTTAAGCCTGGGTGTTTCTCAGATTAGCGCCGAATCAAATACCTCCCCCGGAGGATATTGCGCCGAAGGCGCAGAAAAAGCAGGGGGCCAATTTTCCCTCGGCGACCACCGCAGCTTAGACCAGATTGTCGGCACTTTGATCGCCCATGATTATATCCCTAGTTTTTGCGCTGCTTGTTATCGCATGGAAAGAACAGGCGAGGCTTTTATGCAGTTGGCTAAGCCCGGGACAATTAAAGGCAAGTGCAGTATGAATGCATTAGTTACGCTTAAAGAATATCTCGATGATTTTGCTTCTGAGCCGGTTAAGATGTCGGGTTATAAAATGATTGCGCGCTATTTTAAGCAATTGGATCATCCGGAACAAGAAAGGCTGAAACTTTTTTTTACACATGTTGATTCTGGTATAAGGGATGAGTATGTTTAATCTAAGGAAGCTCTTAAATAGAATTTATGCTGCTAGCCTGCCGGAACTCAAAGATCTGGAAGAAGCTTTATCTTTAAACGATCAGGGGCAATTAAATGAATTATTTTCATTTGCCGATACTGTTAGAAAAGAGTTTTGTGGTGATGGAATTATTTTGCGGGGGATAATTGAATTTTCCAATTTTTGCTCCCAGGAATGTTTTTATTGCGGCCTGAACAATAGCAACCATAAACTTAAACGTTACTGTATGAGTAAAGATGAATTATTTGAGGCGGTTGAGTATCTGGCATCTTGCAATATTAAGACGCTAGTTTTACAATCCGGCCAGGATGATGGTTTAGATGCTTTGTGGCTTCAAGATATTATTTCCAAGATTAAGTCTAGATTTGACATAGCGATCACTCTTTCTCTAGGGGAAAAAAGCATAGATGAATATAGGATTTGGCGCCGGGCCGGGGCTGACAGGTATCTGCTTAAGATGGAGACTTTAGAGCGAAAGCTCTATGATTCCATACATTCGAATATGAGTTTTACACAGCGCCTAAATTGTCTCAACATTTTAAGAGACTTGGGTTATCAGGTCGGTTCAGGAAATATCATTGGGCTTCCAGGCCAAACCTTAAAGACTATCGCTCAGGATATTATATTTTTTAAGCAGGGTGATTTTGATATGCTTGGTATTGGTCCTTTTATCCCGCATGAGAATTCGCAGTTCGCCGGACAGCAACAAGGGGATGTCAGCCTAACTCTAAAAACTATTGCTTTAGTCCGTATAGTTACTAAAAATGCGCATATTCCAGCGACAACTGCCCTTGGGAGTATGGATAAAGATTATAGGCTCGATGGCTTAAAATGCGGGGCAAATGTTTTGATGCCGAATTTTACTCCGCAGCCTTATCGGAAACTTTATGAAATATACCCGCAGAAAAGATGCATTGATGAACCTGTTGGCACCTGTAATTTTTATATGGACGGCATGGCTAAAAACATCGGAAGATTTATTGATTACGCAAGAGGTGATTCTTTGAAGGGAAGAAAGGTAAGCGTTAATGTATAAAACACCGGCAAGTAACAGGCTTCATATCGGAATATTTGGGAAAAGAAATACAGGAAAATCCAGCTTGATTAATGCGATTACGGCCCAGGATACGGCAATTGTTTCTGCTGTTGCCGGGACAACCACGGACCCGGTATATAAGGCAATGGAGATTTTACCCATTGGGCCTTGTATGTTAATCGATACCGCGGGCATTGATGATGCAGGGCTTTTGGGCGATGAGCGGGTTAAGCGGACTTTGGCAGTTTTAAGGAAAACCGACGTCGGATTAATCGTTGTTTCTTGCGATACTCAAATTGATAATTTTGAAGAGGAATTGGTCAGTACCTTTAAAACCAAGAAACTCCCGTTTTTATTTATTATTAATAAATGTGATTTATCCTCTAGCCTTGCGCAAAGGTATTTAGAAGCAAATGAACTGCCGTATATTCTGCTAAGCGCTAAAACCAATCAGGGTATTGATGAGCTTAAGCAAAAGATTATGGATATGGCGCCTTTAAATTGGTCGCCTATCCCGCTAGTGGGGGATATAATTAGGCCTAAGGATGTGGTAGTTTTAGTCTGTCCTATTGATAGCGCCATGCCGCAAGGCAGGCTCATCCTGCCGCAGGTGCAAGTCATGCGCGATTGCCTGGATAATAATGCTGTGGCTTTGGTTACGAAGGAAACTGAGCTTCTAGATTCCCTTAAGGCGCTTAAAGAAAGGCCACGCCTAGTGATTACCGACTCTCAGGTTTTTGAGAGTGTACGCGATATGTTGCCGTCTGATATACCCTTAACATCTTTCTCAACTGTTTTTGCCAGGCATAAAGGAGATCTAAATGTTTATATTAAAGGCGTTTATGCTTTAGACAGCCTAAAGGACGGCGACGAAATTTTGGTCGCTGAAGCTTGTACGCATCATGTGCAGCCGGAAGATATTGGCCGTACAAAGATCCCTACTTGGCTCTTGAATTATACTAAAAAAGACCTGCATTATGAAGTTACAGCCGGAGGGGATTTTCCCCGGGATTTAAGCCGTTATAAATTGATTATTTCCTGTGGAGGATGCATGGTTAACAGGAGAGAGATTATTCACCGAATTGAAAAAGCCAAGGCAGCTAATGTTGCGATTACTAACTATGGAATACTTATGGCCTATATATCCGGTATCCTCGAAAGGGTAATTAGTCCATTTAAGGACGGCGTTGTGAAGTTAGATGCGGGGTAGCTCGTAGCTCTTGGTTCATAGTTCGCAGTCAGCTGTTAGCTAGCTGTTAGGAAAACTATTTAGGATTATAAACTAAGAGTTAAGAACCAACTATGAGCTATGAACTATGAACTAAGAGCTAAATAGGGCTTGACAAATATAATGTTTAGTAATAGTATACCAAAGATTTCTAGCAAATATGGACAGAGACGTCCGAAAACTATTCGGTCGTCTTTTTTTCTTTTTTTCTGCCTATAAATTAGGCAAAGCCAGATATGAAAATAGTCAATAAAAAGATTATTAATGATGTGGGTGGCGTAAGAATCACGCAATTAGATATTGCCTCCGGTGACATTGCTTCCAAAGCCCAACCGGGCCAGTTTGTAATGTTAATGGCTAGTGAAAAGGGTGAACGTATTCCTCTGACCTTGGTTAACGCGGATAAAACTAATGGGATAGTCAGCTTGATTTTTCAGGAAGCAGGTTTTACGACCAAAAGTTTAGGTAAATTAAATCCCGGAGATTTTCTATATTCTTTAGTTGGGCCATTAGGGCATCCAACAGATATAAAGAGATACGGAAAAGTAATTTTAGTAGGCGGAGGCGTGGGGATAGCCGAAATTCTCCCGGTTGCCCGCGCATTAAAGGATGCAGGTAACCAGATTACTACTATTCTTGGTTCGCGGAATAAGGACCTGCTTATTTTAGAAAATGAACTTAAGGATGTATCCGATAATATCTATATTATGACTGATGACGGCTCTTATGGTAGAAAAGGCTTTACTACTGATATGTTAGGCGAGCTTTTAAACAAAGATAAATACGATTTAATTTATTCTGTAGGCCCGATTCCTATGATGAAAAGGGTGGCTTCGGTAGGCAAGGAATATAATACTAAAACATTAGTATCGCTTAATGCGCTTATGGTTGATGCAACCGGGATGTGCGGTTGTTGCAGGGTGAGCGTTTCCGGTGAGGTAAAATTCAGTTGCGTTGATGGGCCGGATTTTGACGGGGCCGGAGTTGATTGGGAAGAACTTGAAAAAAGGAATAAGGTGTATAGCAGGCAGGAAAAACATATCTGCATGCTTTCTTTAGAATCTTAAATCATGAAAAGCGAACCGGTAAAAGTTAGAGAGGCATGCGCGGAAACTAGGGTAGGTAACTTTGAGGAGGTAGTCCAGGGTTACTCAGAAGAAGAGGCTTTGTTGGAATCCTCAAGGTGCTTGCAGTGTAAGAATCCTGTTTGCATTAGTGGTTGTCCTGTGGGTATTGATATAAAGAAGTTTATTTACCATATCAGGCAAAAAGATTATAGGGCTGCATATTTTACTATCAGAGAAAAGAATAATTTTCCCTCTATTTGCGGAAGAGTTTGCCCGGCTGAATATCAATGCCGTAAGGCGTGCATACTTACTAAAAAGGATTCACCCTTTGCTTCAGAGGAGTCAATCAATATACACTTTCTGGAACGTTTTGTCGGAGACTACGGCAAAAATAATAAACTGGAAGTTCCAGTAGAAAAAGAGGAAAAGTTTTCTAAATTTAGAGTAGCGGTGGTAGGAAGCGGACCGGCAGGATTATGTTGTGCCGGAGAGTTAACTCGTAAAGGAGTACAGGTTGATATCTTTGAGGGCCTGCATAAGACAGGCGGAGTTTTAAGGTACGGTATCCCGCCTTTTAGGTTGCCATGGGATGTTTTAGATTTTGAGATCAACTATCTTAAAGATTTAGGTGCCAACATTACTACCAATTTTCTCGTAGGTAGAGCTAAGAGCATTAAAGAGTTATTTAGTGAAGGTTATTCTAGCGTATTCCTCGGCCTGGGTGCAGGGGTGCCGTCATTCTTAGGTATTAATGGTGAAAATCTATGCAACATTTATTCGGTTAATGAATTTTTGACCCGTGTAAATTTGATGTCTGCATATAAATTTCCCGAATTCCATACGCCGGTTAATGTTGGTAAAAATGTTTTGATTGTTGGCGGTGGTAATACTGCTATGGATTCTGCCAGGGTTGCTCTAAGATTACAGAAGATGAGTGGGTATCCGCTTAATACTACGGTTATCTATCGGCGTACGGAGATTGAAATGCCGGCAAGGCGCTTAGAGATCGAGCACGCCAGAGAGGAAGGTATAA
>Ga0268276_1001157_pt1 | contig 27330 bp, 25 predicted proteins | sample saktaG_4_FD_190145 | JGI IMG/M metagenome (GOLD analysis project Ga0268276, IMG submission 190145) | Saline water microbial communities from Sakinaw Lake, British Columbia, Canada - sak_2010_1_5_45m | ecosystem: Environmental > Aquatic > Non-marine Saline and Alkaline > Saline ...
ACGCCCGTATCTTATCGTATATGCGGCCCTCTAATTCTTTGAGGGCTATTTGTATTGCAGATAATAAGCTTTTATCAAAGAAAATTTTAAAAAAGAATGGTTTACCAGTACTACAAAACTACGCAATTATCAAAGAAATACAAGAACTTAAAAATTTCGATTGGAATGAGCTACCTAATAGTTTTACTCTTAAACCAAATCGTGGATTTGGTGGCGAGGGTATTCTTATTGTCTATGCTCGTAAAAAAAGACCTCCACGTCCATGGGTTAAAGCAGATAAAAGAATAGTTACAGTCAACGACTTAGAAAGTCATGTTCTAAATATCTTAGAAGGAAATTATTCTATGACCAGTTTACCTGACGTTGCTTTTTTTGAAGAAAGAATTAAACTACTAAGGCTCTTTAAGCCATATGCTTATAGAGGAATTCCTGATATTAGAATTATTGTATACAACTCTGTCCCAATAATGGGAGAGTTACGCTTACCAACTAAAGAATCAAGTGGTAAGGCTAATCTTCACTTAGGCGGTATTGGGGTAGGTATTGATATGGGAACTGGTGTTACTACAACTGCTATTCAAAAAGATAAAACAGTTGAATATATACCAGGGACAAGACTGGCTCTACGTGGAATCCAAATTCCTGGTTGGCAAGAAATCCTAAGATTAGCTATTCATGCACAACGAATAACAAAGGTTGGATTTTTGGGAATTGATATTGCAATTGACAGAGAAAAAGGCCCAGTTATTTTAGAGCTCAATACTAGGCCTGGTCTATCTATTCAAATTGCTAATTTAAGCCCTCTTGGAGAACGACTTAAAAGAGTTGAGGGTTTAAAAGTTAAAACAATTAGCAAAGGAATAAAAATCTCTAAAGACTTATTCGGCGGTGAAATAGAAGAAGAATTAGAAGAAATTTCAGGTCGTAAAGTTATTGGAATTAATGAATTAATTGAAGTTCTTGATGACGATAGAAACAAACATCTAATAATGTCAAAAGTAGATACAGGCGCATATAGGACAACTATTTGTTCTAATCTAGCCAAAGAATTAAATATTGATAAAATAATTAATCAAAAAAAGGTTCGTGGTGCATTAGGAACAGAAGAAAGATCAATTATTAATTTTTCTTTCTATATGGATAAACGACTAGTTACCACAGAGGCATTTATAGCTGATCGCAGTGAAATGAAATATGATATAATTATTGGTCGTCGTGATTTAAAACGATTCTTGGTTGATCCAGCTAAAAACGTTTTCATGAGACAACCTCGCTCTGCTTAAATGATTATTAATAACCTAGAAACACTTAAACAATTTTTTAAACAAATTAAAACTCCAGTTTTTGGTGCTGGAGTTTATGCATTTGATAGATTAGGATTAGAAAATATTATTCCTAATTATAGAATTATTGCATTACGATATAGCTTAGATACAAGATTAATTGAAAAAGATATTGAAATTCTATCATTAGAAAAAGGCATGAGGAACAAACATATCCAAGAACCACGAAATGCCACGACCATTATTAGACATGCTAAAACTAAAGAATATATAGAAAAATTTAATTTACCAAATGAAAAATCAGCTATTTTAGTTCTTAAAACATCTACTAAGATGGAACAGATTTGTCAAAAAAATAATTGGACATTAATAGCAAACTCAACATCTTTTGGCAAAGAAACATTTGAAAATAAAATAAAATTTAGAAGAATTCTTAAAGAAATTGATTTACCAGTTCCTTTAGGTAAAATCGCTTCAGTTGATAAATTACATTATGGACACTTAATTAATAAATATGGTATACCATTTGTAATACAACACCCAACTAAAGGCGGCGGCAAGGGAACATTTTTTATTAACAATCAAGATGATTTTGATATAGCTATTGAAAAATTAAAAGGTAGATGGAAAGAAGAATATGAAGAAACAAAATTCACTCCCATACCAGAAGCAATTGTAGCTAAATTTATTCAGGGATCTTCCCCTAGTATCACTGGATGTGTTACTGAACATGGAATTCTTTCAACTAGCCTACAACATCAAGTTTTAGATATACCAGAACTTTTTAGTCCAGAAAGAGGTTCTGGTCTTTTTTGTGGACATGACTGGACTATTTCTAATTTTGATGAAGAAATATCTAAACAAGCATATGATGCAGTAGAAAAAATAGGTCAATATTTTAAAAAAATGGGCTATAAGGGAATTTTTGGTTTAGATTTTGTTCTTGATGAAAAAACTAATAAACTTTATATTATTGAATGTAATCCTCGCTTATTAGGATCTTTTCCTACTTTAAATATGGTTCAATCTTTAAACAACGAACCACTAATTTTAGCTTTTCATGTTTTAGAGTTTCTTAATATTGATTATAAGATTGATTTAGAAGAAATTAATCGCTTAATGCGTCAAAAGAAAATTGGAGCACAAATGATGGTACATAATCTTACTGGCAAATGGACAAGGAATCATGAACAAATTAAAGCCGGGGTTTATAAAATTGAAGAAAATGAATTAAAATATATTAGACCTGGCTATGATTTAAAGCATATTAAAGATAAAAAAGAATTTATTTTAGTAGATGGTGTACAAATAAAAAAATCTCCCTTTAGTCCTAATCGGAGATTATGTCGAATCTTGACCCTTGATCGAGTTCTAGATGACTCATATAAACAATTAACCCCATGGGCTAATCAAGTCACTGAAACTACTTATAAGGCATTTAATTTAAAACCAGTTAGATGGTTAAAGCTTAAAAGAAAATTTAACCCTAATATATTAGCTAAAGGATAAATACTTAACTTTTAATCTCAATAAATTTTCTCTTACCTACCTGAATAATCATTTTATCCTTTATTTTTATTTTTTCCTCCCAATCTTTAATTTTCTGATTATCTATTTTAACTCCACCTTGTTCAATTAATCTTTTAGCTTCACTTTTACTAGGAGCTAATTTTGTTTCAACTAATAAATCTATAATTTGCCATTTATCTCCTTTCGCAATATAGGTAGGTATATTTACTGGCTTCTCTTTATTTTTAAAAATATTTTCGAATTCTTTTTCTGATTCTTGAGCTTTTTTATTTCCATAATAAATACTAACAATTTCACAGGCTAGCTTGGCCTTAGCATCACGAGGATTTAGTTTATTGGTTTTAATGTCTTTTTTTATTTGATTAATTTCTTTTATAGAGACATTAGTACAAAGTTCTAATCCGGAAACAATCAAACTATCAGACCATGACATAATTTGACCAAACATTTGATTTGGTTTTTCGTTTAAAGCTACCATGTTGCCTTCTGTTTTGCCCATTTTGTCACCAGAAGAATCAGATAATAATCTAGTTGTTAAAACAAATTTTTCTTTATTCTTCATCTTCTTCATAAGAGTTCTGCCAGCTAACATATTAAACATCTGATCATTTCCTCCAATCTCTAAATCAACATCCATATAAACAGAATCATAAGCTTGCATCATTGGATAAAGAAGCTCATGTAAATACAAATCCCTTCCTTCCTGTATTCTCTTTTTAAACATGCCCCTAGATAAAGTCTGTTGAGCAGTAAAATTAGAAGAAAGTTTTATTGTGTCAGCGAAACTTAATTTTCCCAACCATTCTGAATTGTATTTAAACTTAACCTTTTTTAAATCTAATATTTTACCAATTTGATCCTTATACCACTTACAATTTTCAATAACCTGCTTATGTGTCAATTGCTTACGAACAGCAAATTTGTCTGTAGGATCACCAATTTGAGCCGTAAAGTCTCCAATTAAAACAATTACTTCATGCCCTAAATCCTGAAATTGCTTTAATTTCATTATTTGCACTAAATGACCTAAATGTAAAGTCGGACCAGTAGGATCAATCCCATTATAAAGTCGTAATTTTTTACCAGATTTTAAAACCTTTTCTAAAGAAGCTTTATTGGGGTAAATATTTTCCACTCCCCTAGTTAAAACCTCTTGTATTTTTTGTTCTTGTATCATATTAATAATATATCACTCTTGATAAAAATAATCAATTCTGTCAAAATAAAGATATGCTTAAGAAAAGTAAAAAAATCATAAATACAATAATTAAGTTTATTGTTTTTTGTTTAATCATTGGCTTCCTTTTTGGCATTGGTGTTTTAGCATACTTTGCTAAAGATTTACCAGACCCAACCAAAATAGACGAACGAGAAGTAATAGAATCAACAAAGATTTATGACAGAACCGGCGAAATAATTCTTTATGATATTCACGGTGAAGAAAAAAGAACAATTATTCAATTTGAAGAGATTTCTCAATTTATTAAAAATTCAACTGTAATAGCTGAAGATGATAATTTTTATCACCACATTGGATTAGATTGGAGAGGAATTACCAGGGCTTTTATATCTAATTTTAGAGGCAAAAAAATAGCTCAAGGAGGATCAACGATTACACAGCAGTTTATTAAAAATGCCTATCTTGGTGGTCCACAATCAGAAAGAACATATACCAGAAAGATTAAAGAAGCAATTTTATCACTACTTTTAGAAAGAAAATACTCTAAAGATGAAATTCTTGGTTTTTATCTTAATCAAGTTCCTTATGGTTCTAATTCCTATGGAATTGAAGCTGCTGCTCAAACATTTTTTAACAGATCATCTAAAGATTTAACATTAGGAGAGGCAACACTGTTGTCCTCGTTAACAAAAGCACCAAGTTATTATTCTCCTTATGGATCACATCCAGAAGAACTCAAGGAAAGACAAGGATATATATTAGATAGAATGGTTAATTTTGGCTATATTAACGAAGAACAAGCAAAGGAAGCAAAGCAAGAAGAATTAAAATATACCCCACAAGGAGACCTTAAGGCGCATCATTTTGTTACTATGATCCAAGAATATTTAGAAGAAAAATATGGTAGAAATTATAATGATATTAACATGGCCGGATTAAAAGTATATACAACTCTTGATTGGGATTTACAACAATTAGCTCAAGAAGTTATTACTAGTGGTGTAGAAAAAAATGAAAAAACATATAATGCAACCAATGCAGCTTTAGTAGCAATTGATCCAAAGACTGGTCAAATATTGGCATTAATTGGTTCTAAGGATTACAGTGAAGACCAATTCAATGTAGCAACTAGCCCCAACAGACAACCTGGTTCTTCTTTTAAGCCATTTGCTTATGCAACAGCATTTGGGAAAGGATACAGTCCTGAAACCATTTTATTTGACTTAGAAACAAGTTTTGGAGAATTTGGACCAGTTGGTGAAGAAAAAGAATATAAACCAAATAATTATGATTTAAAATTTAGAGGACCAATTAGTATGAGAAGTTCTTTAGCTCAATCAATCAACTTAACTTCAGTTAAAACTCTTTATCTAGCTGGTGTTAATGACACAATAAGTCTAGCTCAAAACATGGGTATCACAACATTAAAAGATCGCAATCGATATAGTCTGTCTTTGGTTCTTGGAGGTGGCGAAGTAAAACTTATTGACGAAACCGCAGCTTATGGTGTTTTTGCCAGTGAAGGAATTAAACATCCCGTTAGTCTAATATTAAGAATAGAAGATAATAAAAAAAATACATTAGAAGAATACAAAGACGAACCAATTAGAGTATTAGATAAACAAATAGCTAATCAAATTAATGATATTCTTTCCGATGAAACAGCAAGAATACCGATGTTTGGTCCTAATTCAAGGTTATATTTACCAGGGATACCAGCTGCTGTTAAAACAGGAACAACACAAGAATATACAGATGGCTGGACAATAGGATACACTCCAAGCTTGTCGGTTGGTGTCTGGGCTGGGAATAATGATTTTACTGAAAAAATGAATAATGGAGCAGCTGGGTTTTATGTTGCATCTCCAATTTGGAACGAATTTATGACTAAAGCCTATGAAATTAAAAGTAATGACAATAATACTATTTTTAGTAACGAAAAAAATATTATAGAAAATGAATTTTTTCTTCCTGATAAAACAGAATATTTTACATTACCAGAAACAACACCAACTAGTACAACCCCAATGATAAATGGCGAATTAGCTTATAAAAATATTGTAAAAATTGATAGAATCTCTAATAAACTTGCAACAGAATTAACTCCACCAGAATTGATTATTGAAAAAATTTATCAAGAAACTCATTCTATTCTTTATTACATCGACAAAGAAGATGCTCAATTTGAAAACTGGGAATCAGCTGTTAGAAAATTAACAACATACAACGAAAAACCACCAACAGAATATGACGATGTTCATACTATAGAAAATCAACCAAGTGTGAAAATAATTTCACCAATAAATAATAGCTTAATCAACAACCAAAATTTAACAATTCAAGCTCAAGCTAATGCTAATTTAGGTATTAAACAAATTGATTTTTTTCTTAATAATCAATTAATAGGTACAGATCAAACCTTTCCTTACTCTATTATATTTAATCCTTTATCTTATTTTATTTCTGGACAAGAACAAACCATTAAAATCCGCGCTTATGATAAAGTTTTAAACCGCCAAGAAGACGAAATTATTGTTAATAGAAATTAAAATTATATTTTAATAGGCATAACAACATAAGTATAACTATTATCGCCCACAGGACGAAGCACAACAGGCTTAGACGAATTATTCAACCCAATAGCAACCTTATCACTAAAAATATTATTTAAACCATCTAAAAGATATTTATAATTAAATATTACATCTATTTCCCTTCCTTCAATCTTTGCTCCAATTTTAGACCTATTTTCTCCAATATCAACGTCTTTTGCTGAGATCTCTATAATAGATTTTTTAGGATTAACAAAAATCTTAATATCATTAATTTTTCCACTAAACAAACTAGCAATTTTAATATTATTAATTAATTCATTTCTATCAACCATTAATTCTGTCTGAAAACTATCTGGTATAATTTGTTGATAATCTGGGTATTGTCCCTCAATAAGTCTAGAAATAATCTGTGTATGACCTAAGTCAAATAAAATTTGATTATTAGATAAAACAATTTCTACTTCTATCTCTTCTTCTCCTAAAATTCTACTTATTTCCTGTATTGTTCTTTGTGGAATAATAATTGATTGACTTTTTAAGTCTTTATAATTAGAGTTAATTTCTATGTTTTTTTCTGCTAAACGAAAACTATCAGTAGCTGCTAATTTAATTGAATCTTTATTAAATTTAACATAAACACCAGAAATTTCTGGTCTAGATTCAGATAAAGAAGTCATATCTATAACCTGAGAAAAACCATTTTTTAAAACACTTCCTTTTATTTTAATTAATGGTTTATCTATAATATTTGGAATAATTGGAAAATCATCAGACGATAAACCCTTAAGAGATGATTTAAATTTTTTACATTTAATTTCTAATTGATTATCTTTGATTTTTAATTCAATTTTTTCATTTGGAAGATTATTAATAAAATCAGTTAATAATCTGGCTGGTATTGTAATACTTCCTTTATTTTTTACTTTTCCAATAACCCAAGAATTAATACCAATTTCTAAATTAGTAGAAGATATTTTTAATTTATTTCCATCAATAAATAAAAGAAGATTATTTAAAATAGGTAATGTTAAATTACGACCAATAATTTTTTCAGTAATATTTAATGCTTGTTTTAAATTTTTTTGAAGACAAATAATATTCATGATTTTAAATTAATAATTTAATAAATAATATATATTTAAAAATTATTATTATTATTATGTTATTAAAATATGTGGAAAAGTTATTTTTTTGTTTTATTTATTAATGATTTTAAATTATTAATCTATTAATAAATAATTTAATAACCTGTTAATAAAACCTTAATTAATATTCTGTGTTATTTTTTTGTTAAATTATCCACATTTTATTATCTATATAATTTATTTAATTATACAATCTCTCTCTTATTAAATTTATTTCATATTGTAATGAATTATTATTTTCTATTTCTCCACCTATTTTTTTACAAGCATACATAACTGTTGTATGATCGCGTCCACCAAGCTTTTCGCCAATATATGGATATGAACCATTTAGTTCTTTTCTAATTAAATACATGCTTATTTGTCTTGGTTGAACTAATTGTTTCTTTCTAGAACGATTAAATAAATCATTAACATTAATATCATAAAATTCAGAAACTACTTGAAATATTTTTTTACAATTGGTCATTTTTTTAGGAGTGTTAATAATTTGGGATAAAATTTCATTGATATTTTTAATAGTAGGAATTGTATTGTTTATTTGTGAAAAAGCGATAATTCTATTGAGGGCTCCTTCTAGCTCTCTAATGTTATTTTTAATATTAACTGCAACATAATTAAGAACATCTTCTGATATTTTAAATTTCTTTTCTTCGGATTTATTTTTAAGAATTGCTGTTCTTGTTTCTAAGTCTGGCTGACTAATATCAGCAATCATACCACCTTCAAAACGAGAACGAAGTCGATCTTCTAGTGTTGGTATTGCTTTAGGAGCTCTGTCAGAACTAATAATAATTTGTTTATTTTTTTGATATAGAGCGTTAAATGTATTAAAAAATTCTTCCTGTGTTTTTTCTTTGCCCGCAATAAATTGTATATCATCAATAATTAAAGTATCTATTTTATAATATTTATCTTTAAAAGTATCCATTCCTTTTTTAGAGATAGCATCAACTAGTTCTCTTGTGTATTTTTCTGAACTTAAGTATTTAATTTTTTTATTAGGATATTTTCTAGATAGTTCATTGCCAATTGCTTGAAGTAAATGGGTTTTTCCTAATCCAACACCACCATATATAAATAATGGGTTATAAAGTGTTCCAATGTGTTTAATCACACCTCTACTAGCTGCTTGAGCTAATTCATTAAAAGAACCAATGACAAAATTATTAAAAGTATATTTAGGATTTAAATTGGTTTCTTTGTCTAAATTTAATTCTTGAAAATTTAATTGATTATTTATCAAAGTTGTTATTGGTTTTTTAGAATTTTTAAAATTTATTATTGGTTTGTTTTCACCAATAATAAATTTTAATTCTTTAATGTCTGATGAATTGTTCCGAAGAATTTTTAAAATTAGTTTATTGTATTTATTCTCTAACCATTCTTTAGTAAATCCATTTGGTGCACTTATTGTAATCACACCATCTTTGTTGGAATGAATTTTAGTGCTTTTAAACCAGGTAATAAAATTGGCTTTAGAGATAGTTAATTCAACTTCTCCTAAAACAACTTGCCAAAGGTCTTTTATATTCATAAGGATAATAAATAATCTTTAATAGTATTATATCATAATAGCAAAGATACCAAAATAACTCAATTTTGTTAACAAGTTGTGGATGAAGTGTTTATAAGTATTATAATTTGACTATCTATTTATTAAGTGATAAGCTTAAAATAATGTCATTAACCTATAATCCCAAAAAGAAAAAAAGAAAAAAAATACACGGATTTAAAGCAAGGATGGCCACTAAAGATGGTCGTCGTGTTTTGTCTAGGAGAAGAGTAAAAAAACGCAAAGAATTAACTGTTTAGTTTATAATATGTTATCTCGGGAATATAAATTAAAAAGGGACAAGGACTTTAAAAGTGTATTTAAACAAGGAAGATATTACAGGTCTAATTTTATTGGAATTAAATTTTTAAAAAATAATTTAAAGTTTAATCGTTTTGCATTTGTGGTTGGGTTAAAAATATCCAAAAAAGCTGTGATAAGAAACAAAATTAGACGTCAATTAGAAGAGATAATTCGATTGAATTTTGATCAAGTGAAAATTAGTTTTAATCTTATTCTTTTACCAGAAAAAGGAATAATTAATAAAAATTATCAAGAGATAGAAAAAGAATTAATTAATTTATTGAAAAAAATTAAATTAATTAAATAAAATTATGGATCTTATAGTTGCTATTTTTAATGAAGTTCTTTACCGCCCATTATTTAATGTCTTAGTCTGGCTTTATAATATTATCCCTGGAAATGATTTGGGTCTTTCTATTATTGTTTTGACAATTTCAATTCGATTTATTTTTTATCCTCTTTCTAAGAAGGCAATTCAATCACAAAAAGCAATTAGCGTATTGCAACCTAAGATAAAAGAGATACAGAAAAAGTATAAAAACAAAGAAGAACAGGCTAAAGCGATGATGGAATTATATAAGAAGTATAAAGTTAATCCCATGGCTGGTTGTCTTCCAATTTTAATTCAATTACCGATTTTAATAGCTTTATATCGAGTTTTCTTTAGTGGTCTAAACCTAGAGACACTAGATATTCTTTATGGTTTTATTCAAAGGCCAGATTCATTGAATTTAATGTTTTTAGGATTAATTGATCTTTCTCAAAGAAATATTTTTTTAGCTGTTATAGCTGGTTTTTTTCAGTTCGTTCAAGCTAAAATGATTATGCCTAAAGGTGTTGCTAAACAAAAAGGCAAATCAGGTGGGTTAGACTTTTCTTCAATGATGAGTCAGCAAATGTTATATTTTATGCCTATAATTACTATTTTTATTGCATGGAATTTGCCATCTGCGCTACCTCTTTATTGGATAGTAATAACCATATTTGGTGTTGTTCAACAATATTTTACTAAGAATGAAATTAAAAATTTAAATTAAAATATATGGACAAGATAAATATTATAAAAAAAACAATTGAAGAATTATTAAATATTATGCATTTTAAGGGTGATGTTGCTATTGATGATTTACAATTAGATGATGTTTTGGTTAATATTCAAACCGAACATGCTGGTTTCTTAATTGGTCAAGCTGGGGCTAATTTAGATGCATTGCAACATATTGCTAGAATTTTAGTTAATAAAAAAAATAAAGAACCGATTCAATTTATTTTAGATGTTAATAATTATCGTAGGCAAAGAATTGAGTTGTTAAGAGACTTAGCTGAGAATATGGCTAATCAGGCGTTATCAGAAAAAGTAGCTCTTACTCTTCAACCTATGTCTGCTTATGAAAGAAGAATTATTCATTTAGCATTGGTTAATAAACCGGAAATAAGTACTGAAAGTATTGGACAGGATTTAGAAAGAAGAATAATTATTAAGCCTATTAATTAATGTTTATCGAGGCCAAAAATATTATTAATAATAAGGCAGTTACTCAAAGTGGTCAGATACTTGGTAGAGTAGTTGATTTTGAAATAGACACTCTTAGTCAAAGTATTGTGAAATATCATATTCAAGGAGATTTAATGAGTTTTTTAAAAAAACCATTAATAATTAATGCTGATCAAGTAATTGAAATTAAAAAAGATAAATTAATTATTAAAGACGCAGTTGTTCTTGATGTAGAATATGCTAAATAGAATATGTTGAGTAGAAAAATAGCTTATAATACTATTATTTCAGCAGGGGCTAGGATTATTGGACTAGCTCTTTCTTTAATTGTGGTTGGTTTCATTACTCGTTATTTGGGTCAGGATGGATTTGGTTATTATTCCACTATCTTGGCTTTTTTATTTTTCTTTACTGTTTTAGCTGACTTGGGTCTTTATTCTATATGTTTGCGTGAAATATCTCGGCCACAAGCAGATAAGGAGAAAATAGCTAGCAATGCTTTTACTTTAAGATTTTTTGCTGGTTTATTTGTTTTTATTTTATCTCCACTAATTATTTATTTTTTTCCCTACCCTGACCAGGTTAAGGTTGGTGTTCTAATTGGAGCAGTTGGTTTTTGGCTTATGTCTAATCAACAGGTTTTAATAGGTGTTTTTCAAAAATATCTTAGGATGGATAAAGTTGTAATAGGAGAGCTTATTGGACGATTAGTACAATTGGGATTAGTTATTTTTTTTATTAAACAGGGTTTTGGATTTTTATTTATTGTTAGTGCCCTGGTTGGAGGTTCTTTAGTAAATTTTATTTTAGTTTTCTTTTTTAGTCAGAAATATATTCATATCTCATTTGAATTTGATTTTAAATTTTGGCGTTCTTTATTAAAAGAATCGTTGCCATTAGCTTTGGCTATTGTTTTTACTATGGTCTATTTTAAGATAGATACAATTATGCTTTCCTTAATGAAACCAGTAGCTGATGTTGGAATTTATAATTTAGCTTATAAATTTTTAGAAAGCCTGCTTTTTTTTCCAGCGATGTTTGTTGGATTGATGATGCCACTAATGTCTGAATTTGCTTTTTCTGCTAGAGAGAAGTTTAAACAAATTACTCAAAAAACATTAGATATTTTATTGATTTTTATTATCCCAATGATTGTTGGTGTTATTTTCATTTCTAAAGAAGTAGTTGTTTTAATTGCTGGTCAAGACTTTATTCTTTCAGCGGGGGTTTTAAATATTTTAATTATTGCAGCTGGAATTATTTTTTTAGGAGTTCTTTTTTCTAATATGATTATTTCTTTAAAAAAACAAAAGAATTTAACTTATATTTATGGTGTTGGAGTGATAATTAATTTAATAGCTAATTTTATTTTTATTCCTAAATATTCATATTATGGAGCTGCATGGACAACTCTTTTAACTGAATTAGTAGTTACTGTCTTAATGTTAATAGCTCTTTCTCGAATTCTTGATAAATTGCCTTCTTTTAAATTGTTTTTTAAGTCTTTATTAGCAGGATTAATGATGATTTTAGTTTTCTTCTTTTTATCTAGTTGGCCTTTATTTATTTTAATTATTTTATCTACTTTGGTTTATTTTTGTTTTTTATATTTAATCGGTGGATTTTCTATTAAAGAGATTTTTTCATTAATTAAAAAAGATGTTTAAATGGTTTCTTCTTTTAATTGCTTATATTCCTTTTCAGGTTGCTTTAAATCCGGGAGGTAGTTTTGATTTATCTTCTTTACGGGTTTTTATTATATTATTATTCTTTATATGTCTAGTAAAAATATATCAACAGTGTCCTTGGTTTTATAATCTTCAGGCAATTGGCCTGTTTTTGTTTTTAATTTTATCTAGTATTTCCTTAGTTAATGCAGAAAATCTTTTTTGGGGATTAAGAAAAATAGTTTTTTTTATTTCAATTTTTCTATTATATTTTCTGGTTATTACACTAATTAATAATTGGATAAAGATCGAGAAAGTAATACGGATTTTATTTGCGGCTAGTGGTTTATTTGCCTTAATTGGCTTATTCCAATTTTTGTCACAATTTATTTTTAGCTTGGAAGGTGTTTATGGTTTTTGGGCTATAAATGTTTTACCTATTTTTTCTGGTTTTAATTTAGGAGAAATGATTTTAACTTATCCTAGTTGGCTGGTTAATGTGAGTGGAAAAACCATTATGAGGGCTTTTTCTCTTTTTTCTGATCCTCATATGTTTTCTTTCTATTTGGGGTTAATTATACCACTGGGTATTGTTCTTTATTTTAAAAGATTTAATAAAATTTTATTGTTCATTATTTATTGTTCATTATTTATTGGATTATTGTTTACTTTTACTCGTGGTGCTTATTTAGCAATTATTATTACTTTTTTAGTATTGTCTATTTTGCTTTGGTTTAAGAGTAATTTAAAAGGAAAAAAATTAGCTTTTTTATTTTGTTTATCTCTTTTGATTTTTGTTGTTCCAAATACCCCTATTTCAGATAGAATTTATTCTTCTTTTGATTTAAATGAGGGATCAAATATTGGACGATTAGAGATGTGGCAACAAGCCGGAATGCTCGGTTTAAACAATTTTTGGTCTGGTATAGGGTTGGGAAATTATTCTTTGGAGATTGATTCTAATCTTGATTATCGTAATCCAATAACGGCTCATAATCTTTATTTAGATATTTTTTCTGAAATGGGAATATTTGTTTTAATTATTTGGTTAATTTTAATTTTTGGTACTATTGGTTATTTATTTCAATTAATTAAGAATACTAAAGATAATAATGTAAAATATCTTTCAATTTCTTTAATTGGTTCCATGGTTTATTTTTCAATTCATAGTTTTTTTGAAACAGCGATCTATCAACCAAGTATTTTGGCTTTATTAATGGTTATTTTAGGGTTATCATCAATACTATATGCTTCAGAAAATCATTAATTGGGTTATATATATTATAGTTTTTTCTTTGCCTCTTTATTTGATTAATTTTAAGATTGGCTGGGTTCTAACTAATCTTTTAGAATTGTTAATTTGTGGTTTGTTTGTTTTCTGGTTGTTTAGTATATCTAAGCCGATTATACAGGGACAGTCCCTTTTCGAAGACTTTAAAGGGACTGTCCCTGTGTTGGCTATATTTCTAATTTTTTTTGGAGTAACTGTTTCTACTTGGTTTTCAAATAATATTGAAATTAGTGCTGGTATTTGGAAGGGGTGGTTTATTATACCATTACTTTTTTTTATTATTCTTATTAATAGTATTAAAACTAGAGAACAAATTAGAAATATTGTTATTAGCTTAACCTTGTCAGGCGTATTTGTCTCTTTAATAGCTTTGTATTATTGGTTGAGCAATAATTTAACTTATGATGGACGCTTGCAGGCATTCTATCTTTCTCCTAATTACTTGGCTATGTATTTATCCCCTATTCTGATTTTGTCTTTGTGTCTTTATTCTTTTGTAAAGAACAAAATACTAAAAATATTACTTATTGCTTCTTCTCTATTACTTCTTCTTGTTTTGTATTTAACATATTCTTATGGAGCATGGTTGGGGCTTTTATTTGCTTTGATTTTTATTTTGATTCAAAAGAAAGATAAAAAGATAGCTTTAGTTTTTTTATTTCTATTTATCTTAATCTTTGTTTTGCAAATTCCTAGTCAAAAATTTCAAGGATTTATGGATTTTTCTTATCCTTCTTTAGAGTCTCGTTTAGTTATTTGGCAAAGTTCTTGGGAGATAATAAAGGACAATTCTTTAATTGGAATTGGTCCTGGTATGTTTCAGGAATATTATTTAACTTATCAAGATAAATTTGCATTTTATCCTGAATGGGCTGTGCCACAACCACATAATCTCTTTTTTGCTTTTTGGCTTCAGGCTGGATTGCTTGGTTTAATTGGTTTTGTTTGGTTGTTGATATCTTTTTTTAAAAAAATAGAACCCAAACAAATTTTGAGTTCTATTTTAATGGGTACAATGATATATATATTAATTCATGGCTTGGTTGATACTACTTATTGGAAAAACGATTTATCTATTATTTTTTGGTTAATTACAGCTTTAAACTATAAAGCAGGTTATCTTTTTGATTAATAAACAAAAGATAGTTTTCTAATGGGGTTAAAAGTAATTCTTTTGCATTATAAAATTCAATTCCAAGTCCTTGTGTTTCAAATATTTTAGTCATCTCTTCTGTTTCTAGATTAATTCTCCAAAAGCTATCATCAAATGAAGTTTTCTTTTTATAATAATCGTCTGGTAAGATTGATGACGTTGGTATACTTTTAGGAACAGCACAGAAAATTGTTCTATTATCCTGGCTCCAGACACATTTTTCTGCAAGTGTAATAATATTCAATTCGCTAATAGTCTGCTTTTCTAAGTCGGCTATTTTTAATTTAAGATTTTTGCCTTCATTATCTGTTTCTGAATAAAGTATTTTATTTCCCAATGGTGACCAAAGAACAGTTAATCCATAAGTTTCATTGATAATCTTTTGAAAGTCATTAGTTGCTAAATCAATTGTATAAACAACACTTTGGACTAATCCACTTGGCTTGGTTCTTACGGAAACCTTACTTGGGTCAGGCCATTCAACAATTAAGTCTTTCATTCTGGTTTGAAAAATAGTATTCCAATCAGAGCCATCTGGATTAGAAATGCTAATATTATTATCTCCTGTTTGAGAATTATAGTATTGATAAGCAATTTTATCTTGATTTGGTGACCACGTAATCCATCGCATATCCCCACTTAAAGGAATTGAAATTTTGGTGTTGTAATTATAAAGATATTTTTTAGCTAATCCATTTTCATTAAAAATAGTAATAACTTTATCTTTTTGAGGAGACCAAATAGCCTTAATTAGATTATCAAGAACTATTGAGGATATTCTAGTTAATTCAGAGCCATCAAGATTAGATTCAAAGAGATTGCCATTGCTAACTGAATAATATTTAACCTTTTTACCGTCTGTAGACAGGCTTAAAACAGGTTCTTTTGAAATAGCCAAAAGTCGTCCTTGTATAGAAGAGTTAGAAGTTTGATTAGATGCTTGTTCAGCGCTTGGTATTTGTCCAGTGCTATTATATGGAGAAGGCTCTATTTTTTCGTCTGATAAAAAGTTATATATAATAAAAGCACTGATAACAAGAATTAAGAGAATTATTAAGATAATAAGTATTTTTTTAAGTGGCATATTTTTGTGTTTATATCTTTAATATTAATTTATTTATGGACCGGTTACTGTGTCAATATAAATATCACCTGTGGTTGGTATTATTTCTTCAGTTGTTTGTTGTGCTGGTATTGATTGAACTGGTGCTGGAGGTGTTATTTTAAAATTGATTAAATCAGGATTAATTGTATAAAGAATTAAATAGGCAGCTAATCCTAAAATTAAACCAGAAATAGCTCCGTTTATATATCCTTTGGCCTGATCTTTTGTAGTAACTGTTTCAGCTCCCATATACATAAATCCACCAATAACCAAAGCACCTAAGGCAGTTATGCCAATTAGTCCTAATCCAAACATATAGAGATATCTAATATACTGAGTCAAACTAACTACATCTCCAGAAGAGGCCGCTTCACCAGAAATAGCAGGAATAGAAACTTCTATCTCATATGCAGCCAATGCTGTAAAAGCAAAAAACATTGACCAGGAAACAATAATTAATGTTATTATAAGAATTAATTTTTTCATGGAATAAATATTATATTAGCAGTAGCTTGAGTTCTTTGAATTGGATTATTTATATTTTCTACCCAAACTTGTAAATTTTGATTAATAGATTTAGCTATGTTTCCTATTTTTAAGATAAAATTATTAAGATTTTTATTATTAGCTTGTTGTGCAATTTGTTTACCAAAACTCCATTGATAATTTAATTCATCTATGTCTTTAATATTAAAGAAATATGGTTGAGCTGTAAATTCTATTTCTTGATCATCTGAAAATTGATATTGATTAGAAAATCCAAAAGGTGGTTTTTTAGCTGTTAAAACAATTTCTGGCTCATATGCCCTTAAGGAAAGCGAAGATGAAAAGTTAATATTTTTTTCTGAATTACTTATTTCAACTTTTATTATATTATTTTTGGAAATACTTTCACCAATATTAAATCTAAAAACTTGTTTATTCAATCCAGATTCTGTTTTTTGAATATTATTATTAATAAACCAGTTAAAAATTAATTCTTGAGGATTAAATTGAGATGAAAATTGAGCGACTAATTCTATGCTACTTCCCCTACTTGGTAGTGCTTTACCTTGATAATCAATAGGTACATAAGTATCAGTTGTCCAAGTCAAAGTTACGCCTTGTTCTGTGGCTTGGCTTGATTTTAGATTGATAAGTAATATACAGCAGATGATAATTAGTAAGTAGATTATTTTTTTCATTTTATATATTTATTTGAATTCTGTTATTATTCCTCTGTTTATTCTTCCTTTTTTATATGCTCTTATGCTCTCTTTTGCTAACTCTGCTCTTTCTTTAATCTTGTGATGGGCATAAAGGATAGAGATAATCCAAAAAGGTAAAAATTCTGGTATGATTAATAGTCCAAGAGTTGTTTCTATAAAACCAGCTGTCCAAATAGCAACTCTGATTTTCCATTTAATCATGCCTCCTATATTCCAAAGAATTCCAGTTAAAATTATTGTACAAGCAACATCAATAAAGTCTCCTATAATTGGGATAGAACCAATAATGCCTAAGTCAAGTAAATCATTAAGCCCAGCTATCATAAAGGCAACAATCCAGACCCATGATTCACCATTTTCTATTGCTTCTGTCATTTTTCCTATTATTATATCAGGTAATTTAATTTTAATTGAAGTTTTTTTACTTTGAGCTCTTTCTTGATTTAATTGTGCTGAATAATCTGGCATATTTTTAATAGGCAGTATCTTTTTCTTTTGTTTCTCTTTCTAATTCTTCTTCAGCTAAGTCCTTTTTAGCTTGTTCTATCTCCATTAATTGAGCCGGATCAGAAGTAATCACTTGATCTTCAGTATAAGAGGCAACAATTTTAATAGCTACATGTTTAGATCCCGCAAAAAAGATACCTTCTCCAACAGAACTTTCTAAAAGCATGTATTTTTCTTGATCAGTTAAATTAAATGTTTCCTGTATTACATTAATGGCGGCTGGTGATTGTTTTAATAAGAGCTGGAGAGATGAATTAGTAATAATTGGTCTACCATATTTAGATTTCATAAAATCAGCTACATCTTGAGTAATGGTTGTTAAGCCAAGATAGTATTTTCGACATCTTTTAGCAATGCCAAAAAGGAAGGAAGCTGCATCTTCGTCTTGCATCATTACCCACGCTTCGTCAACTACCATCATTCTTTTTTTTCTTTCAGAACGAATAATATTCCAAATATATCTAAGAATAATATACATAGCTAAAGGTTTTAATTCTTTTTCCATATCTCTAATACTAAAAACAACTAATTTTTTACCCAATTCTACATTAGTTGGCTGATTAAAAAAGTTAGAATAGCTTCCAGAAATAAATTTTTCTAATCTAACAACTAAAGATTCAGTCCCGGTTATCCCTTTCAAAATATTGTAAAGGTCTTGCATTAAAGGAGGATCAATTTTGCTAAAATCTGATTGAGGCGTAATGTCTTTAGCTGCATAGGTCTCAGTTAATGCTTTGTCAATTATTGCGTCTTCTTCTGGAGTTAATCCACCAAGCATTATTCTTAATAGACCGACTAGATTAATAATATTATTTCTTAAAATATCTGCTGGTTTTTCATCTTGGGAAGGGATTGGTAAATCAAAAGGATTGAGATGATGCGGTGAGGAAATAGAGATATCAATAAAGGATCCCCCTACCGTTTCAGATAAGTATTTATATTCTTTTTCTGGATCGATAATAAGGACCTCCGTACCTTGCATTAAAGAACGAAGAATTTCTAATTTAATTGCATAAGATTTTCCACTTCCTGATTTAGCGAATACACACATATTTGCATTTTCTAATCCAAAACGATCAAAAAGAATTAATGAATTATTATGCCGATTAATACCATAGAGAATTCCTTTGTTTTCGCTTAAGTCAGATGAAATAAAGGGAAATGCAGTTGATAAAGGTGATGTATTAAAATTATTATAAACAAGTATTCTGTCTAATCCTAGTGGAATTGTAGAAATAAATCCTTGTTCTTGTTGAAAAACAGCTGGCTTAGCATAAATCATCTGATTTTCTAAAAGAGCTCTAATATTATTTTCTATTTCATCTAATTGTTTTGGATTTTCTGCAAAAAAGGTGATATAAAGACCTAGCTTAAAAAGTTTTTCTGCACCTTGTTGAAGAGTGTCTCTTAATTCTTCTATATTTTGTAAGGCAGCTTCTAATTTTGGGTCTCGTACTTTACCCTTTTCTGCTTGCATTGACATTTGTGATTGAACTTGAGCTGTTTTTTTAGTTAAATCTTTTAAAGCTGTATTAGTTTCAGCTGGATGGATAAACATACCGACATTAGTTTCTTGGTCAAGGGTAATAATTGAAGATAACCAACCTGTCGTTAGGTTTTGTGGATAAGTAAAAACAAAAATAGTTCGCGCATATTTCTCTCCAATTTGAATATAATTTGAATTGATTTGTAAACCAGCTGGAGCAATTAAATTAATTAAATCACTTATTGGACTTTTTATAGTTTTTGTTTCTTCTTTTGTTTTTTTAAATAAATTTAACATTTTATTGATTTCTCATATCTTTAGCTTTTTGAAGTTCTGGTTCTTCTTTGGCACCTGGGTTATAAGTTTTATAAAAAAGTTCAATTAATTCTTCAGTATTTAAAGGAGCCGTTTTAATTCCCATGCCTCGTAATCCAGTTGCAATAAATTCAACTCTTTGCCAAAGATTAATTTTTAATTCTTGGAATGTTTCTTCTTTGGTGCTTTTTTCTTTTTTTTTGCCAAAGATTTGATTTAAAAGTCCTTCTTTTTTAGCAGTCATTGGATTATATGGAATAACAAGATAGAAAGATTCAGTCATAATATTCGTCATTTCTGTTAATCCTTTAATAAAATCAATATATTCAGAAGTTTGTATTTTTAAAAGTTCATTTTCTTGTTGTGTTTGTTTTTCTTCTAATGTTTTAATATATGGTGCAATATCAAACTTACGTGAAGAAGCTACTATTTGAAGAGGAAAATCAATTGAATTAAGGAAATCTTGATAGCGATAAATAACAGCATCTTGTTCTTCGGTTGATTTTAATGCAAAATTTACACTTGTAGCCATTAAAATAGCGCGTAATCCTTTATTCTTAAGGATTATTACATCGTCCTTTATTTCTTTTATTTCTATATGTTTTTGGATTGAAGCTGCATCTATTTTTTCCATATATATAATCTAGGTTTAGATAAGTATTTTATTAGTGAACCAAAAACGCTAATTAATGGTCTGCCATTAACTTTATAAAAAGCTAATGCAAGAGAAAGGACAGCAATGGGAACGCTTATTACAATAAAAAGACCTAATTTAAAGTAGAACCAAGATATAGCAATAATTCCGATTCCTGCAAGTAAATAAAGGAATTGTTTTAATGTTAATGGGCCAATTATTTTATCTTCTATATCAATAAATTGTGGAACTTTAAATTGCATGATTTATTCTCCTTTTAAATCAACTATATTTCCTTCAAGTCTTGGCTCGTGTGTTTCAGAAGTTATTGTTTCTTTATTTTCTCTTGGCCATTCAGACATTTGATGAACTTTTTTTAAACTTTCTTTGACTGGTAAAAAGATTGCTTCGTTTATATCTCTGGCTAATTGTCTAGATGCTGTTTCTTCTAATCTACATCTTTTTTGAATTATTTTAACAAAATCAGTAATTTTAATTTCGCCTAATAGAATCATACCTGTTGTATGTGATGCCCACCAAGTTTGGTCATTGTCTAGTCCATTCTTTTTGGCTACCTCTCCAATTTTATCGGCTGTCTCTACACTAAACATTGTCTCACGTAAATCTTGAGGTAATTGAAAATATTTAATATACCTTTTTTTAACTAAAGGATCAGAGATGCCTTCTGTTTTTTTAATTAAAGATTGATTATCCATATTTCCTTATTTCTTCTTGAGTTGGTGGTATAATTGTGTTAGGTTCTTTTTTTTCTTTTTTATCTCCAAAAATAGCCTTGCCAACATCATTATCAAGATAATCTTCAACGTCTTTGCGGAATGATCCTTTTCCCTTATTAATTATTTTTTCCTTTATTTCAACAAGAACTTTAGGGTTTGTTTCGGCTAGTTTAGATAAATGAGAACCTCTCCATTTGCCGTCTTCATCAGTGAGCTGTTTTCTAATTTGTCTTATAACTTCTTCTCCATTTTCAGAGGTTAAAGCATCTGCTTGAATTTTTTCTACATCAGCTGGTTTTGTCTTTTGAATAGTATCTGCTATGCTTTGTCCAGTTAGTGGTGATAGGTCTGGCCTAGCCTTGCAGATAGCTCCTGCTTGTTCATATCTTGTACTTATTTCTGCAGCTTTTTTAATGTCATTTTCTGTAAAACCAAGTTTTTCATTCTTTTCAAGATCACCTCGTTCAGCTAGTATTTTAGAAATAAACGCCTTGCTTCTAGGATTAACTGCATTATATTGCGATTTAAGATTATCGGTAGTCCAAGTGCTATATCTTTTTTCTGATTCAGCTCCAGCTTTTAATTCTCTTTCGGCAAAAGCTCGAAAGGGTCTAATCGCTTGTCTTGCTACTGGCGTTTTACCAACCCATGTTTTTTGTAATTTTTCACCAAGCTTTTCTACTGTTGGAGCAGTGGCCATTTGGGCTCTATTGCCTAGCCATTTTACACTTCCTTTGCCCATTTTTTTAGCTAAGTCCATCGTACCTCCAGCAAAAGTAATACTCATGCTTTGAGCAACAACAAGACCACCTGCTAATAGTACAATTAAAAATATATATTGCAAAATTAATTCTTGACTAGAGAAGAATGTGTTTGTCCATCCTGCATTTTCGCCTAATGTAAAATTACTATTAACTTTTGAAAGAAAACCTCCTTGTCCGTCTTTTCCAGTAATAGTAAGAATGGCTAAATAGAAGAAAAAAGCATAACATGGTGCAAAGAATACCCATTTAATAAAGTTTTTTGTCCATTTTTCCCATAAATGTTTTGTTGCTGGCAAAATTATTGCTAATAATGCAATTGGAACTAAAACTAACAACATCCATATAGCGACTACTCTAATAATTAGAAAAAAAGCTGCAGCACCTATAATAAAGGCAGCAAATAAGACGACGATTATACCACCTATTAATGCTATAAATATATCAGCAGCAGCTAATCCTGCCGTAACCTCTTTATTCTCGAGTGCTTTTGTTATATTCAGTCCATTAGCTACATTTTCAGAAAGGCTTGCTCCTGTACTAGTGAGTGGACTAAGAAAAAAACTAGTTAAAACTTGAGATGAATCAATAATAACTCCACAAAATACTAAACTAAAATTTATTAAAAGTGCTACTATAATTAATTTTGGCAAAAGAGATTTCATTCCATATGTTTCTATTTTTAAAATAGATGCCATAGCGATAACCATAAGAATTAAGACAAAAAACATATTAGCTAAATCACGTGTAATAGTCCATCCTTCTTGAACTACTGGAACATCAATAAAATTTTGTAATCCAAAAGCCCAATCAAGAAGATAACCAGCAATAGATAACAATAGGCCGAAAAAACGAAAAATAACATACATAATAGCATTAAGTATGCTCATTCCTATTTCTGCTGGATTCAACGAAAACGCCGCTACAGTATTTATGTTAAAAATAAAAACGCCAAGAGAACTGACTAATGCAATCAGACAAAAGCTGAAAATAAATTTTTTGTGTTTTGAGAAAAAATTACGCATTTTTATTTTTATTTATCTACAACAAGCAGCACAGCATACACAACAGCATGGATGAACGCACCATGGACCATTTGGAGGAGTACAACCTAAGCTAGCACAATTACATGCTCCACCACCTACTGATATAATAGTTGCACAAGTAGAATCAGGGGTTATGATGATTTCTGATGAACTTTCTGTTCCAGTACAAGTAGGACAATCTGCTTGTTCTTCTTTTATGTTTTCAAATTCTAATTTTAGGTTTGAAGATAAATTTTCAATTCCAGATAAAACACTTTCAATAGATATTATACTTATAGTATTATTTTGTGGATTAGCTTCTTCTGTATTTTGGATGTTATCATTTCGTTCAATAATACTAATAATGGAATCTGCGTCTTCTATTTGCTCATTTGTATCTTTAGAACTAAAACCCCAAATGTTTTTAAATAAACTTATATCTTCGTTTTTGTTTTGTTCAACTACTTTATTATTATTTTCTATTTGCTTATTGTTTATTAATCCAGGTGAGAATATAGCTATCATTAAACAACTAATTAAAACGAAAATTAAAGTAAATTTTTCTTTAGAAAAAAGCATTTTTAAATGATTAATATCAATAAGATGATGGTATTGATGATTGACAGGTGATAACTCTGTCATCAGCATCTGATTTAATAGTTTCTGTATTCTCTAATTCTGCATATAGAGTTCCAATTCCTGGGAATACATTGCTTCCTCTCTCTTCTTCTAAATTTATAGCTAAACTAATTATGGTTACATTTGCGTTCATAGATTCATTAGTAAGTTCTTCTATATTAGTAGAAAGAGCTGTTCCATTAATCAATGTGAGTACTTCTTGTGTATTTGCTATTGCTTCATTTTCAGCTTGATCCATTTCTACTTTTGCTTGATTTAATTGTATATTATTTAATTCTCCATTAACTTCTTCGTAAACCAATAACCAGGCATCAACTTTATTAATATATTCTTGAACTGAAACAATAGTTGTATTAATTTTATTAATTATACTAATAGTTTTAGGAATATTAATCGTTTCCATCTGAATTATTTTTTGGTTATTAGTAGGAACTATATTGTCATTAATATCAATAATTTTAGCATTAGCCCAATCAACATAACTACTATAATTGGCAATACTACAGATGCTAATAACATTATTTAAATTAGGAATAGCACCTAGATATGCAGGTGAAATTAATTTTAAAACAGCCAAGTTGGTTTTTTGTTCTTCTAATAACCCTTTTTCTGCATTTTTTTTGTTTAAATCAAGTTGTGCTATTAGTGCTGTAGCACTATCTTTATTAATTATAACTGATTCAGGATTAGTTATATCTGGAATATTAGATGAGGCGCCTGTGTCTCCATATCCTGGTGAAGATTGAGGATCTCCAGTAATAAGACCCATCCCTTCTGTTATTAATCTATTGATTAAGGAATTGATAATTGCTTGAACATAAATTTGAAATGGACCTGCTTTGGCAGTAGCTGCGCTAATTTGAGCATTAATTTGATCAAAGTAGTTGGTCGCTGTTTTGTTCGCTGTTGCGCTAATAACTGAACCTGGAGTTCTAGTTTTACAATTAACATTACAAGGACGAATTACTCCTGGGGTTTTTCCTTGTGCATTTAATTTACAAGCATCTGGCAATATTGCTGTTCCTCTAACATTTTTTTGAGTAGCAATAATTGCACCTGATGCATCGCGCCATGTGCAATCTTTAGGACTTAAAAACCCTTCCCCCATTTGAGCATCTGTTTCATTCTCTTTTTGAGCCTCGGAAGCAACTTTATTCATTTCGTTTTGAGCTAATAAAAGAGCACCATAAAAATTATTTTGTGGTTTAGTAAGTTCAATCCATCCTTTCCATCCACCTTTAGAAAAATCATTATAGAAGTCGTCAATATTATCAACAATATCAGAGAGAGAACATTTAACTTGATCTTCAAAGATCGGTACATCTAAAAGAGCTATTCTGATGTCTATATCAAAATTTTCACAGAGCCAGCCCATTCCTAAATACTGATCAATAAAATTACCAGTTGCATTATCAACTGCATCTTTAAGATAATCACCTAGTCCTTCTGATATAAATCTTGGTTCTTGTCCATTTTCAATCCAATTTGTAATGTCATTGGTCAATTGAGCTAAAATTTGATGTAATAGGATATTTAGAAAAACACCCATAGACCATTCAACTAATTTTTGAGAATTATCCCAAGCTACTTCGCCGGCAGTTATCATTGCTTCAGTTAACCCTCCTTTTTGATACGCCTGATCAACTGCTTGCCAAAGTTTATCTTGGCCACTTTGTTTTTCAGTAGGTGCACTTGCTGAAACGAAAACTGGACATTGTGCATTAACTTTTTTAGGTAAAAACAAAACAGGACTGATTATTAATAGAATAACAGCAATAATTAATATAGAGGAGATTGATTTTTGAGAAATATTATTTTGGAGAATTATCATTGATTTTCTAATAAGAATGACATTTCTTTTAATAAATTAACAAAAGATTCATTAACCTGTTCAAATTTTTCTAAGATAATCATTCCCTTTAAGGGATCGTTGTTGAAATTTGGTAGATTTTTATATATTTTTGAAAAGTTCCAAAACATTTTTAATGCACTTACATGAAAATCAAGCCAATTTAACGGTGGGTTAATGCTTTTTATAACTTCGTATGATTGCATATAGGAATCAGCAAGGCAAATTACTTGATTAAAATTATTTGTACTAATTGCTTCTTCAATGATTTCATTATCATTTTTAAAATTATTTATATCCTGGCAGGATTCTAATGGACCCATTTTATCTCTCATTTGTTTAAGATAGTTTTTAACTGTTGCAGAACTATTATCTAAAACTTCTATTTTTGTTTTATCAAAATCAGGTATAAATTCAGCTATAAAACTAGTTGATGCTTTTTGAATAGCTTCAGCAACTTTGTCATCTATTGCCCCTTCTACTGATTGTCCTAATATGTCGGCGTTTTGGGATAATGTTGGCAAATCAAATTTTACTTGATTGCCCATAATATATCCTAGTAATTGAGTTAAATTGCCTGGTTCAGGTCTTATTAATTGAGAGTTAGCTGAATCTGTATTTAATCTATCATTAGGTGCAGGTTTAGTTGGATCATAACCAGATATTACTTCTTCGCCATCTAAATATCCATCGCCATCAGTATCAGAATTTTCTGGATCAGTTCCATGAAGATTCTCTTCCCAGCCAGTTAATCCATCATAATCCAAATCATCAATTATTTCTTGGTCTTTTAGATTTTTAGTTATTTGTTCAATAATATTAGCTTTGGTAATTCTACTTTGTAAAATTAAATAACCGCTGATAATTATGCCAGCTGACAATATCAAAATTACCACAATAACGCTTATTCTTTTGGAGGATTTTTGTGGATTCATTTTTATAGTTTAATATAGATATTATACAATATTTTTACTTATTCCCCAAGCAATCTTTTCCACAGATTCATATTTTTTTAATAAGCTTGACATTTCTATATAAATGGAGTATAATTTATTATAAAGTAACTTAAAAATTGAATAAAAAAATAGAATATTGGAGGTGCATAAATGAAAAGACTAGAACGTATTTTAATGATTTTATTGGTCTTGCTATTCTTTGGTTGCGGTGACGTTTGTCATATTGGGACCGGAACCAAGCCCTTAGATTGGGCACAAGAAGAAGGGCAAGAATCATATAAGTATATTCTTGTCCAAAATCAATCGCCCTTCTTTATCAAAATTGCTCTTGGAAATGAATTTTTTGTTCTAGATCCAGGAGCAGAAGTAATTTTAAAAAGAACCCGTCCTTTGGGTTCTGTGGGTGTAAGTTTTGGAAATTTTTCTTTCATGGCCTATGCTTATCGAGAGTATAAGAATAATAATCTCGATTGGTTTGTGGGTCAAAGAGAGGAAATTGTAAATTTGGATGGCCGTGTTAGGGCCTATGATGGCCGATTCTTTGCCGACAGAGTACAGTTTAAATCTTCTGGTTGGCAAAGTACGGAATGGGGACATCCAAGTAAATGGAGTGGTTCATTCCTTGGAATAATTCCATGGAATATAAAAGTTAAACATGGGAGATAAGACTTTTCCAATCTTCTATGTTCAATTCTTGAGCTCTGGCTTGATGTGGTAAACCACATTGGATCAGAGCTCTTTTTGTTTGTTCTCGTGGAATATTTATATTTTGAAGATTATTAGCAAGTTGTTTTCGTGGTGAGGAAAATCCAACTTTAACTATTTGAAAAAATCTTTTTACGTCTATATTTTCTGGTTTTCTAATATCACTTATTTTAATAATAGCTGAATCAACTTTTGGTAAAGGCCAAAAACAATTTTTAGAGATATATGAAATTATTTTTGGATTTG